>Ga0228699_1000373_pt1 | contig 35697 bp, 34 predicted proteins | sample McNCre217_Aug_MG_FD_178016 | JGI IMG/M metagenome (GOLD analysis project Ga0228699, IMG submission 178016) | Freshwater microbial communities from McNutts Creek, Athens, Georgia, United States - 2-17_Aug_MG | ecosystem: Environmental > Aquatic > Freshwater > Creek | place: USA: Georgia... | reverse complement strand
GGCGGCGCGAAGTTTTACCAAGAGGCCTTGGTCAAGCTCGACCCCAAAGCCTTGAACAGTGCGACCATGAAAAAGTCGCTCGAAACATTCCGCAAGATCAAGGGGTACACCGATGCCGCCGCCCCTGGCCGCGACTGGAACTTGGCCACTGCCATGGTCATGCAAGGCAAGGCAGGCTTTCAGTTCATGGGTGACTGGGCCAAGGGCGAATTTGTCGCCGCTGGCAAAAAACCAGGCAAAGACTTCTTGTGCGCTGCCGCTCCTGGCACGGCCAGCGCCTTCACCTTCAACGTGGACTCATTTGCCATGTTCAAGCTTAAAGACGCGGGTGCACAAAAAGCGCAAGGTGACTTGGCTGCCGCCATCATGAGCCCTGAATTCCAAGAAGTGTTCAACCTCAACAAGGGATCTATCCCTGTGCGTTTGAACATGTCGATGGCCAAGTTCGACGACTGCGCCAAGCTCTCGAGCAAAGACTTTGTGGACACGGCCAAAACCGGTGGCTTGGTGCCTTCGGTGGCCCATGGCATGGCGATTTCACCTGCGACAGAAGGTGCGATCAAAGACATGGTCAGCCAGTTCTGGAACGACGACAAAATCAGCATCGACGATGCGCAAAAGCGTTTGGTGACTGCGGCGGCTACCAAGTAAAACCGCATGCCCAAGCATCGTTTAGAAGCCTTGATTCCAAAGATGGTGGTGGCGCCCGGCCTGGTGCTGGGCTTCGCCTTCATCTATGGTTTCATGATTTGGAATGGCGTGTTGTCGGTCACGGCTTCACGCATGTTGCCCAATTACGAATTTGCAGGTTTGGCGCAATACGCCAAATTGTGGGAGATGGACCGCTGGTGGGTGGCCTTGAAAAACCTCGCTATTTTTGGCATCGGTTATGTGGCGGGTGCCATGGCGCTTGGGGTGTTGCTGGCGGTGTTGCTGGATCAAAAAGTGCGTGCCGAAGGCTTTATCCGTACCGTGTATTTGTACCCCATGGCCTTGTCGTTTGTGGTCACGGGCACGGCCTGGAAGTGGTTGCTCAACCCCAGCATGGGCTTGGAAAAACTCATGCACGACTGGGGCTGGAGCAGCTTCAGCTTCAGTTGGTTGGTCGAGAGCGAGATGGCCATTTACTGTGTGGTGATTGCCGGTGTGTGGCAATCCGCAGGCTTTGCCATGGCCTTGTTCTTGGCGGGTTTGCGTGGCATTGACGACAGCATCATCAAGGCAGCACAAATTGATGGGGCGTCGTTGCCGCGTATTTATTGGCGCATCGTGTTGCCTGCGTTGCGGCCTGTTTTTTTCTCGACCTTGATGGTGCTGTCGCATCTGGCCATCAAGAGCTTTGACCTCATCATGGCGCTGACCTCGGGGGGGCCGGGCTATGCCACCGATGTGCCCGCCACCTTCATGTACGCCATGAGTTTCACGCGTGGACAAATTGGTTTGGGTGCAGCCAGTGCGACCATGATGTTGGCCACAGTGGCCGCCTTGGTGGTGCCTTATTTGTACAGCGAGTTGCGGAGCAAGCACCATGAGCACTGAGTTCTTTTCTGCGCAAACGCTGTGGCGTGTGTTGCTGTATGTCACGCTGGCCGTTGGCGCGGTGTTTTTCTTGGCACCGCTGTATGTGATGCTCGTGACCTCGTTCAAAGACGCAGAAGAAATTCGCCAAAACAGCTTGGTCAGCTTGCCGGGTGCCTTGAACTTTGAGGCCTGGCGTTTGGCTTGGGACTCGGCTTGCACGGGTGCCCAATGTTCAGGTCTGGAGCCTTTCTTTTGGAACTCGGTCTGGATGGCTGTACCTGCGGTGTTGATCTCCACCACCTGGGGCGCGCTCAACGGCTATGTGCTGAGTTTGTGGAAATTTCGAGGCAGCGAAACCTTGTTTGCCTTGCTTTTGTTTGGTGTGTTCATGCCATTCCAAGTGGTGTTGCTGCCCATGAGTCAGGTGCTGGGCTGGCTGGGCTTGTCCAGCTCAATCGGTGGCTTGATCTTGGTCCACTTGTTGGCGGGTTTACCCAGCACCACCTTGTTTTTTCGCAACTACTACGCTGGCATTCCCAAAGACTTGATGAATGCCGCACGCATGGACGGCGCAGGTTTTTGGATGATTTTTTTCCGCATCATCGTCCCCATGTCGACCCCGATTGTGATGGTCACTTTGATTTGGCAATTCACCCAAATTTGGAACGACTTCTTGTTTGGTGTGGCCTTCAGCGGCGCTGACTCCAAACCCATCACGGTCGGTCTGAACAACTTGGCCAACACCACCAGCAGCGTCAAAGCCTACAACGTGGACATGGCCGCTGCCTTGATTGCTGGCTTGCCCACCATGTTGGTGTATGTGCTGGCAGGGCGATATTTTGTGCGCGGCCTCACCGCCGGCGCTGTGAAAGGATAAACATGTCTTCTGCATTGAAAATCAGCGGTATCCGTAAGTGTTTTGGCAAAGGCGACAACACCGTGGAGGTGCTCAAACGCATCGACATCGATGTGGCACCCGGTGAGTTCTTGATCTTGGTGGGCCCTTCGGGCTGCGGCAAGTCCACCTTGCTCAACATCATTGCCGGTTTGGAGGAACCGACCGAGGGCAGCATCTCGATTGGCGACAAACCCGTAGTGGGTGTGCCACCTGCACAGCGTGATATTGCCATGGTGTTTCAGAGCTACGCCCTGTACCCCACCATGAGTGTGGCAGAGAACATTGGCTTTGCGTTGGAAATCCGCAAAGTACCCAAGGCCGAGCGCAATGCGCGCATTGCCGAAGTGGCAGCCATGTTGCAAATTGAACACTTGTTGGACCGACGCCCCTCGCAGCTCTCGGGCGGCCAACGCCAACGTGTGGCCATGGGCCGAGCCTTGGCACGCAACCCCCAGCTGTTCTTGTTTGACGAACCCCTCTCTAACCTGGATGCCAAATTGCGCGTCGAGATGCGAGCCGAGATCAAGCGCCTGCACCAGCTCAGTGGCATCACCAGCGTGTATGTGACGCATGACCAAGTCGAAGCCATGACCTTGGGCAGCCGCATCGCCGTCATGAAAGGCGGTGTGTTGCAGCAACTGGGCACGCCCGACGAAATTTACAACCGACCTGCCAACACCTATGTGGCCACCTTCATCGGCTCACCCACCATGAATTTGGTGCAAGGCTATGCCTTGCAAGCAGCCAATGGTGATGCACGTTTTGACATTGCAGGCGCGCAACTCGCGTTGACCGCGCCCAGCCATGCTGGCCATGCCACATTGCTGGGGTTGCGCCCCGAGCACCTGAGTTTTGACGACACCGCACCTTGGCGCGGGGTGGTGAATTTGGTGGAACCCACGGGGGCCGATACCTTTGTGGTGGTGGACACCGCAGCAGGAAAAGTGACGGTGCGCACTGCGCCGCAAACCCAAGTGCGTCCAGGTGATCGCGTGGGCTTGGGCATTCAAGCGGACCACATCACCTGGTTTGATCAAGCCTCGGGTTTGCGCGTCGCTTGATGTGGAGGAGGGATGGCGCTGAGGTGCAGCTCCACCCTCAACCCCTGCGGTTGAACGCTCAACACGCGCGCAGTACCGCCATGGCGACGGGCAATTTCTTGTACGATCGATAAACCCAGGCCACAACCACCCGGCATCTCGCTGCCACGCCAAAAACGTTCAAACGCTTGGTCGCGCTGCGCTTCGCTCAAACCCAAGCCGTTGTCTTCGATCGCCAACACGCAGTCACCGTTGACCTGTTGCACCGACACGGTGACTGTAGGTTCTTCGCCTGCCGGGACGTCTGACACCCCGTAGCGCAGTGCGTTGTCAATGAGGTTGGCAAGCGCTTCACGCAGCAACACGCCCGAGCCTCGCACCCACGCGTGGGCCGCGCCCTCGTAGCCCAAATCCACTTTGAGTGCCACAGCGCGGGGGCTGAGCTCGCGCGCCACGTCTTGCGCCAAGCTGGCCAGGTCCACCTCGGCCATGGACACCTCGCTGCCACTGCGTGCCAAGGCCAGCAGTTGGTTGACCAAATGCGCGCTGCGTTGAGCGCCTGCATGCACTTTGTGCAAACGGGCTTTGAGCACGGCGGTATCGGACTCGTGCAACGCCAAATCGGTTTGGTTGATCAACCCTGCCAAGGGCGTGCGCAACTGGTGTGCAGCATCATTGATGAAACGCTTTTCTTGGCTCACATTGCGCCGCACAGCACCCAGCAAGCGGTTGATCGCATCCACCAAGGCATGCACTTCGGTGGGGGCGGTGGTCAGCTCCAACGGTGTGAGATCTGCCACGGAACGATCTTGCAATTGCTTTTCGAGTTTGGTCAACGGTGCCATGCCGCGCTTGATGCCTGCGTACACCAACACACTCAGCACCAGGCCCAACAGCAGCAGTGGGGCCAACAAGTCGGCAATCAATTCTTGGGCAATGCGCTCGCGTGCGACGTAACTTTTGGCCACTTGCACACGTAAGCGTTGCGGTGTGTCGGCGTCACCATAAGCCAGCTCCAAGGACACCGCGCGCATGGGTTTGCCAGCCAAATCCATGCGGTAAAACACGGGGGCGTCAGAGGCTGGGGCCATCTGCTGTGTGTTGGGCGGTTCGGCAAATGCTTGGTTGCCCAGTAAAAACTTGCCCGGTGGCGAGGACACCATATAGCTCACGCGGTCGTCTGGGTCTTCTTCGATGATGGCTTGTGCGGCCTTGGGAAAATCCACCAACAAACCCGAGCCCAGAGGCTTGACCTGGCGGGCCAAAGACCGCACCGACTGCGACAGCGATTGATCCAGTGCTTTTTCGGCGTAGTTCAGGGCAATGCGGTAGGTCAGGGCACCACCGCCCAGCCACAGCACCAGCTGAGGCAAAAGCAACCACAGCAGCAGCTGGCGACGCAAGGACAAACCGGGTGTCATGACAAACGGCGTTGCATCATGCGGGTTCTAGCATGTAGCCCAAACCGCGCACATTGCGGATGTTCAAACCCGAGCCATTGAGTTTGCGGCGCAGCCGATGGATATACACCTCCAGTGCATTCGAGGCCGTGGGCTCCGCCGATTCGCTTTGCCACGCCGCGGCCACATCGTCGCGGCTGACCACTTGGTTGAGCCGTTGGTACAGCAGCCCCAACAATTCCCACTCACGCTGGGTCAAATCGGTGGCTTGGCCATTGATCCACGCCCGTGGGATCGCTGGATCAATTTCTAGCCCAGGTGCTGCGTCTGTTGTGCTGCGTTTGTCGACTTGCACGGCGGGCAAGCGTGCGCGGCGTAACAAGGCTTGCACGCGTGCCGTGAGTTCGGCATTGTCAAAAGGTTTGGTGAGGTAGTCGTCGGCACCTGCGACCAACCCTTCGACGCGATCGTCCACGCTGTCGCGTGCGGTCAAGATCATCACCGGCAGGCTCTCAAAGCGTTGACGAATCCAAGTGAGCAGGCTCATGCCGTCGAGCTTGGGCAGCCCCAGGTCGAGCAACACCGCATCCACAGCGTGCTCGCTCAACCATGTTTGCGCGACCAAGCCATCGGCGCAGTTGTCCACGGTGTGGCCATCTTGCCGCAGCAAGTCGGTCAAACCATCGCGCAGCAAGTCGTCGTCTTCAACAATCAGTAGGTGGGCCATGGGGCTAATTTACCGCACCTTCTCAGCTGTTCAACCCGTGTTGCGCAAGCCAGCGGCAATGCCGTTGATCGAGATGTGGATGCCACGCTGGGCTTTCTCGTCTCGGTCTTGCGGGCGCTTGCCTTCGCGGTAGCGGCGAATCAACTCGACTTGCAAATGATGCAGCGGGTCGATGTAGGGGAAGCGGTGGCGCATCGAGCGCTCCAAGGCAGCGTTGTTGACCAAGCGTTGCTTTTCACCGGTGACCAACTTCAAAGCATCTGAAGTGCGGTGCCATTCGGTTTCGATCAAGGTAAAAATCTTTTTACGCAAGCGCGCATCGCTGACCAACTCAGCGTAGCGCGAGGCCAGGCCCAAATCGCTCTTGGCCAAGACCATGTCGAGGTTGGACAGCAAGGAGCGGAAGAAGGGCCACTGGCGTTGCATTTTTTGCAGCAAGGCCAAGGCCTCTTTGGGTTTGAGCGTGGGATGGTGGTGCACAAACTGGTCCACCGCCGAGCCAAAGCCCAGCCAGCCGGGCAAGGTCAAGCGGCATTGGCCCCAGCTGAAGCCCCAGGGAATGGCGCGCAGGTCTTCAATGCGCGGTGATGCATTGCCGCTCTTGGGGCGTGCAGCAGGGCGCGAACCAATGTTGAGCTCGGCAATTTCTCGCAGCGGTGTGGCGGCAAAAAAGTACTCGGTAAAACCAGGTGTGTCGTAAACCAAACCACGGTAAGCCTTCATGCTCGCTTCGGACAACCATTGCGCGGCGTCCAAAAAGCTTGGCGGCGCGGGCTTGGTGGTTTGCAGCAGCGTGGCTTCGAGCGTGGCAGCCACCAGGGTTTCCAAATTGCGTCGACCGATTTCGGGGTTGGCGTATTTGGAGCCAATCACTTCGCCTTGTTCGGTGAGGCGAATTTGTCCGCGCACGGTGCCGGGGGGTTGGGCCAAAATCGCTTGGTAGCTCGGACCACCGCCACGTCCCACCGTGCCGCCACGGCCATGGAACATTCGCAAGGTGATGTCGTGTTGTTTGAACAAACCATCGAACAAGGCGACCAAGGCAATTTCTGCGCGGTACAGCTCCCAGTTGCTGGTGAAGATGCCACCGTCTTTGTTGCTGTCCGAATAACCCAGCATGATGTCTTGCTCACCGCCGCTGCGTTTGACCAAATCGGCCACGCCCGGTACCGCATAAAAACCACCCATGATGTCGGCTGCACGGCGCAAGTCGTCAATGGTTTCAAACAAAGGCACGACCACCAAATCGCTGATGGATGTTTTATGCGCCAAGGTGCCGCGCATTAAGCCGGTTTCTTTTTGCAACAACAGCACTTCCAGCAAATCGCTCACAGTCTCAGTGTGGCTGATGATGTAGTGGCGAATCGCATCGGCACCGAATGCGCTGCGCATCTCGCGGGCGGTTTCAAAAATCGCCAGTTCTTTGCGTGCCAACTCAGAGTACTGCGCGCCCATCACGCGCAAGGGGCGGGCGTCGCGCAGCAACTGCGTGAGCACGGCCACGCGTTGTGCTTCGTCCAGTTGGGCGTAGTGTGCGTGCACGCCTGCGGTGGCCAGCAATTCCGCAATGACCAACTCGTGTTGGTCGGAGCTTTGGCGCAAGTCCACCGTGGCCAGGTGAAAGCCAAACACGTCTACCGCCCGCATCAAGGGCGTCAAGCGCTGGGCCATCAAGGCGCTGCCGTGTTGGGCTTGCAAAGAATGGGCAATCACGCGCAAGTCGGCCAACAGTTCTTGGGCTGAGGTGTAAGCGTTTTGAGGTTCCACCGCATGGCGGGCGGCATCGCCGCCGGTCAAATCTTTCAGTGTGGCGGCCAAGCGGGCGTACATACCGGTGAGGGCGCGGCGATAGGGTTCGTCCTGGCGATGCGCATTGGTGTCGGGCGAACGCTCGGCCAAGGCGTGCATCTCAGGCGTGACATCGACCAGCATGGCCGACATAGATAACTCCGTACCCATGTAATGCAACTCGGTCAGGTAGTGGCGCAGCGCCACCTCGCATTGACGGCGCAGCGCAAAGCGCAAGGTGTCGGCATTGACATTGGGGTTGCCATCGCGGTCGCCGCCAATCCATTGGCCCATGCGCAAAAAGCTGTGCACATGGGCGTGGCCCAGCTCAGCCTCCAGGTCGGCGTAGAGCTTGGGAATTTCGCTCAAGAACGTGGCTTCGTAGTAGCTCAGCGCGTTTTCAATTTCATCTGACACGGTGAGTTTGGTGAAGCGCAGCAAACGGGTTTGCCACAGCTGCAACACGCGGGCGCGAATTTGCATGTCGTTGGCGGCCAGCTCGCGCTGGGCCAAGGCATCGGGTGTGGCTTTGGTTTTTGACGCGGTGTGCGTCATGGCGCGCGATTTGATGTCGTCGCGTTGTGCCAGCAATTGCGCAATGCCACGCTCTGCATCCAAGATGCTTTTGCGCTGCACTTCGGTCGGGTGCGCGGTGAGCACGGGCGACACATGGCTGTGGGCCAAGGTTTGCACAATGCTCTTGGGCGAGAGGCCGGCTTCTTTAAGGCGGCTCAAGGCCACCGTCAAACTGCCGTCTTGGGTGTCGCCCGCGCGCTCGTGGATGGCGCGGCGGCGAATGTGGTGGCGGTCCTCGGCCAGGTTGGCCAAGTGGCTGAAATAGGTGAAGGCACGAATCACGCTGACTGTGGCTTCGCCGCTGAGCGAGGCCAGGAGTTTTTTCAGCGCCTTGTCGGCCTCGGCATCGGCGTCACGGCGAAACGCAACGGAGAGTTTGCGCACTTGCTCCACCAGCTCGTAGGCCTCGCGTCCTTCTTGCTCACGAATCACATCGCCCAGGATGCGACCTAGCAAGCGGATATCTTCCACCAAGGGGCGTTCGTTGTCTTTTGCTTGCTGTGTGGCGCGTGCTGTGGCGGATAGTTTGGGTTTGGCTGAAGTGGGTTTGTCAGTCATACGGGGTTGGTCTTATGGAAAGTTGGTTGTAGCGTTGCTTGTTTTCTGTGCTCGCTTGGCCGCAGGGGAATGCGCGGGTTCCTCATACTGTCCCAGAAATCGTCACCCGCGCATTCCCCTGCAGCCAAGCTGCGGAGGTGCGATAGGTAAACCAACGAGCAAGCGAATATGCAGTTGAAAAGTGATCGCGCTCTAACGAGGCAACCATATGTGAGCGTGTGAATTCGTTTCGACCACCCCAAGTGACGCGGCAGAGGGCACGGCGGGTGACGATTTCTGGCACAGTATGAGGAACCCGCCGTGCCCTCTGCCGCGTCACCGCAGCCGGAGAAAAATCTCCCGTCCCCGCGTTGAAGAAATGGAACTATTGCCATTGCGTCAACGACAAAGCCTGCGAAGCCCCCTGCAAAGCCGGCGACACCGGGCTGTGAATCACCCAAGTGGGAATGTCCTGCAAATACGCTTGAAAACGTCCTTTGGCCTCAAAGCGCGCCCGAAAAGGCGATGTCGCAAAGCGCTCACCCAAACGCGGCACGATGCCACCACCGATGTAAATGCCACCGCGTGCGCCCAAGGTCAACGCCAAGTCGCCCGCGACCGAGCCTAAAAATCCGCAGAACATGTCCAGCGCTTCGTTGGCGGTGGAGTTGGGTAGCTCTTGCGCGCGCTCCAGCACCTCGGCAGGTGTGATGATTTCGCGTCCTTGACCATCTTTCAAATCACACAGCGCGTGGTACAGGTCGACCAAACCCGCGCCCGAAATGACACGCTCGGCCGATACATGACCGTAGCGTTTTTGCAGCTGCTGAATGGCTGCAAACTCGTGCTCGGTGGTGGCGGTCAAACTCACGTGGCCGCCTTCACCCGCAATCGGTAGCCATTTGTTTTGGTAGCCCACCGGGAACAGGCCTGACACGCCCAAGCCTGTGCCAGGGCCAATCAAGCCAATCGCTGCGTTGGGCGCGGCCATGCCGCCACCTACTTGCTGCTTGTGCGATTCGGGCAACAAGGTCAAGGCCAACGCCAAGGCGGTGAAGTCGTTGAGCATCAACAAGCGCGACACGCCCAAGCCTTCACGCAAGGCCGTGATGGAGAACTTCCAGTGGTGGTTGGTCATGGCCACCTGATCGCCCGTGACGGGATTGGCAATACCAAACGCAGCGCAGGGCGGAGCGCCGAAACCCAGGTGGTTCAAATAGGTTTGAGCGGCCGCCAGCAAGGAAGCATGCTCGGCACAAGGTAACACCTGCACATGGGTGATCGGCGCGTTCTCGCTGTCTTGCCAACCAAAGCGTGCATTGGTGCCACCAATGTCGCCCAGCAACCGAGGGTAGGCCGCAAGGTTGTTCACCGATGGATCGCGTGACTCAAACATGCATCAGGCTTTCTGACGGGCGGCGTCTGCTGCCTCGATGTCTTTGGCCATTTTTTTACCCAACTCAACGCCCCATTGGTCGTAGGCATGAATGCCCCAAATGGCGGCTTGGCAAAACACCTTGTGCTCGTACAAAGCCATCAATGCGCCCATGCTGCGGGGAGTGAGCGCGTCCACCCAAATGGTGGTGCTCGGCACGTTGCCGGGGTAGCTGCGATGCGGGGCCAAGCGTTGTACCTCGGCTTCGTCCATGCCGTTATCGCGCATTTCTTGGATGGTTTCTTCCAAGCTGCGACCCATGGCCAAGGCTTGAGCTTGGGCTTGCATATTGAGCAAGACCACGCGGTGGTGCTCTGCCGCAAAGGGCAAAGGGCTGCGCTCGGTACGCAGACCAATGAAGTCCATGGGCACCAAGTGCTGGCCTTGGTGAATGAGCTGAAAGTAAGCGTGCTGGCCATCAATGCCCAAGCCCCCCCACAACACCGGCGAGGTGCCCACTTGTACGGGGCTGCCATCGATGTGGGTACGCTTGCCGTTGGACTCCATGTCCATTTGCTGCAAGAACGACGCGAACTTGCCCAATGGCGATGCGTAGGGCGCAATATTGTGCGTGGTGGCGCCCAAAAAATTGCGGTTCCAAATGCCCAGCAAGGCCATCAGCAAGGGCAGGTTTTGCTCCTTGGGGGCGGTCATGAAATGCTCGTCCATGGCGCGTGCGCCCAACAGCATGTCTTGAAACGCAAACGCACCGATCGAGATCGCCAAAGGCAAGCCAATGGCTGACCACACCGAGTAACGCCCGCCGACCCAGTCCCAAAAACCAAAGGTGTGCTCAGACGTGAAGCCTTGTGCGGCTGACAACTTGGGGCTGGCTGTGACCGCCACCAAATGCTGATGCAATTGGTCGCTGGGGCAACCGCCGTCGCTCAACCAACGCTTGGCCGAGGCGGCCAAGGTCATGGTTTCTTGCGTGGTGAAGGTTTTGCTTTGCACCACAAAGGCGGTGCGTGCGGGGTTGAGGTGAGCCAGTGTGGTGTACAAGCTCCAGGCATCCACGTTGGACACATAGTGCACGCGCACCTTGTTTTTGAAGCTGTCACGCGTCAAGTGGCTCAAGGCCTCGGTGGTCATGCGTGGGCCTAAGTCAGAGCCGCCAATGCCGAGGTTGACCACATCGGTGATGGACTCGCCACCAAAGCCTTTCATTTGGCCTTCGCGCACTTTTTCGGCAAAGGTACACACGCGATGCAGCTCATGCGCGACTTGTTTGGAAATTTCGCGCCCCCAAGGCGGGTTGGGCACATGGCTGCCACGCAGCGCGACGTGCAACACCGCACGTTGTTCGGTGGCGTTGATGGGCTCGCCCTTGAACATGGCTTGTGCTTGTGGCATCACTTGCGATTCATCGGCCAAGGCCAGCAATTGCTGCAACACCGCCTCGTTGACACGTTGACGGTCGTATTCGATGGTGATGCCGGCACCGCTGGCTTGCAGTTGCTCGTGGCGTTGCGGCGACTTCAGCAAATCGCGCAGATGCGGCAGCTGGCTTTCAGACAGGGTTTGAAGTGCTTTCCAAGCGGTGCGGTGCTGAGGTGGGACAAAGGTAGTCATACGCCAATTCTCGTCAAATTAAGAGGGCATGTTGTGTGCAAAACGTGGCCGTGTGAAAAGAGGGCTTTAAGCCACTTGAGCTGCCGTCGTGGCTTCGCGTGCCAAGCGCGTGATTTCGGCCCAATCGCCACGCTCCACCACATCCACGGGGGTCAGCCATGAACCGCCGACCATGGCTACATTGGGTTGCTTCAAAAACTCGGCCATATTGGCCAGCGACACGCCACCCGTGGGGCAAAAGCGCATATCGCCCAGAGGGCCAGCCATGGCCTTAAGCATGCCCAAGCCGCCAGCTTGTGCCGCAGGAAAGAGCTTGACGCAGCCAAAGCCATGGTCACGTGCGGCCATTACCTCACCGGGCGTCATCACGCCAGGCATGAAGGGCAACTGGCATTGCACTGCCGCTTGCACCAAGGCGTCGGTCATGCCGGGTGACAGAGCAAAGGTTGCGCCTGCGGCTTGCACGCGCGCCATTTCTTCGGCGCGTGTGACGGTGCCTGCGCCCACATGCATTTGCGGCACATGCTTGGCCACTTGCTCAATCGCAGGCAGACCTGCGGCATGGCGCAAGGTGATTTCCATCACGTCGATGCCACCTTCGAGCAGCGCATGCGCCATGGGCACGGCTTGGTCGGGATGGGTGATGACGATGACGGGCACCACACGTGAGGTGAAGGCCGGGCGACTGAAAGCAGGGTTGGTGTGTGACATGGCTTGGATCGGATCGGGTCGGTTTGTGCGTTGGTAGAACGTGGCTGAAGGGCTAGAGCTGGTTGGCAAAAAGCGTGTGAAGCGGCGCCTTAAGCGACGTGGGCCAGCAAAGGCGATGCGCCGTCTTCGGCGTGCGCCGCGTTCTCGCGGAACAGGGCAAAGATGTCACGGCCGGTGCCGCGTTGGTAGGCTGACAAATCGGGCGTGGGGGCCACGCGTGCGGCCAATTCGGCGTCACTGACTTCCAGCGTCAAGGTTTGCGCATCGCAGTCCAAGCTGATGATGTCGCCGTTTTGCACTTTGGCAATGTGGCCACCGTTCACCGCTTCGGGGCTGACGTGAATCGCCGCAGGCACTTTGCCCGAGGCGCCCGACATGCGGCCATCGGTGACCAAGGCCACTTTGAAGCCTTTGTCTTGCAACACGCCCAAGATGGGCGTGAGTTTGTGCAGCTCGGGCATGCCATTGGCTTGGGGGCCTTGGTTGCGCACCACGGCCACAAAGTCGCGTTCCAGCTGGCCGTCTTTGAACATTTGGGCGAGTTCTTTTTGGTCCGTCACCACCACAGCGGCGGCACGCACTTGGCGGTGCTCGGGCTTGACGGCAGAAACTTTGACCACCGCACGGCCCAAGTTGCCTTGCATCAAACGCAAGCCACCATCCGGGCTGAAGGGGCGGGTGTAGGGGCGCAACACGGCTTCATCGGCTGATTGCACGAGCACATCGCGCCAAGCGAGTTGACCGTTGTCCAGCCAAGGTTCGACGGTGTAGCGGTCTAGACCAGGGCCCATGATGGTTTGCACATCGCGGTGCAACAAGCCTGCGCTGAGCAATTGGCTGATGAGATAACCCATGCCACCAGCGGCTTGGAAATGGTTCACATCGGCGCTGCCGTTGGGGTAGACGCGGGCCAGCAAAGGCACCACGGCCGATAGTTCAGAAAAATCATCCCAGTTGACGATCCATCCCGCAGCGCGCGCCATGGCCACCAAGTGCATGGTGTGGTTGGTCGAGCCGCCTGTGGCCAACAAACCCACGATGCCGTTGACCACCGCCTTGGCATCGATCTGATAGCCCATGCCTGCATTGGCCGTGTGCGAGAGTTCAACTGCGCGTTGTACCGAGGCCACAGTAAGCGCTTCGCGCAGCGGCGTGCCTGGGTTCACAAAGGATGATCCGGGCAGGTGCAGGCCCATGATCTCCATCAGCATTTGGTTGGAGTTGGCTGTGCCGTAAAACGTGCAGGTGCCTGCACCGTGGTAGGCCGCTTGCTCGGCTTCGAGCAGCGTTTCGCGATCCACCAAGCCTTGGGCGTACTGCTGACGCACTTTGGATTTTTCGTCGTTCGACAAGCCCGAGGTCATGGGGCCGGCGGGCACAAACACCGCAGGCAAATGCCCAAACTGCAAAGCGCCCATGAAGAGGCCGGGCACGATTTTGTCGCACACGCCCAAGAACATGGCGGCGTCAAACACGTTGTGCGACAAACCCACCGCAGTGGCCAAGGCAATCACATCGCGCGAGAACAGCGACAACTCCATACCGTCTTCGCCTTGGGTCACGCCGTCGCACATGGCGGGCACGCCACCTGCGACTTGTGCGGTGGCACCGGCTGCACGTGCTGCCGCACGGATTTTTTCAGGGTAGTGCTCATACGGCTGATGGGCCGAGAGCATGTCGTTGTACGCCGTGATCACGCCCACATTGGGCTGGCGTTCTTGGCGTAGCACCAATTTGTCGTTGGCGGGCATGGCCGCGTAGGCGTGGGCCGCGTTAGCGCATCCCATGCCGCCTCGGTAGGGACCGGGCTTTTTGGCGCGGGCTAACACGTCCAAGTAGGCTTGGCGCGAGACGGCGCTGCGCTGTTCAATGCGCTCTGTGACAGCGGCCAGCGTGGCGTGCAAAGGTGTGGGGGTGTTCATGAGGTCAACCAAAGTGCGACAGGCGTGTGCGTTTGATGCAGCACGTAAGAGATGGGGTAGCGCTGACTGGGCGCTTGCCAGGCCAAGGCCAAGGTCTGGTGTTTGTCTGCACCTGCGAGGGGTAGCACGATGTGGCGTGCACGCAAGATCTGCGGCAAGGTTTGTGTGATGCGCGGATAGGGCGCGTTGACGGGCGGCTGGGCAAGCTCAATCGACACACAGGCATGTGTGTTGTGCATGTCCAGGGCCTCGCTCAAGTTCGGTGCGTCGGGAAATAAGGATGCTGTGTGACCATCGGTACCCATGCCCAGCACCAGCACGTCGCAGTCTCCGGCTGTAGCCAATACCTGGCTTGCGGCTTGGGCTTGCATCGCCGGTGTGCAATTGGGGGTGGGGCTGTCTGCCATCATGTCCATGAACTGGGCTTCTTTGGCGGCGTCTTGCAACAAATGGGTACGCACCAGCCAGGCATTGCTGTCGGTATGGGTGGGCGACACACAGCGCTCGTCTACCAAGGTCACGCGCACCTGCGCCCAGTCCAGCGCTTGTACGCGCAAGGCTTCAAACAAGGCAATGGGCGACTTGCCACCCGACACACTGAGCACCGCAACGCCACGCGCTGCGATGGCTGTGCGCAAACGTTGCGCAATGTCTTGCGCCAAACGGGTGTTGAACTCTGTACCGGGCACTTGCTGCACACGCACTTGCGGCAAGGCGTGGGCTTGCCAAAACGGTCTGGCGTGGCTTGGGTGTGATGCGTCCAAAGCGGCCATCACGACTCCTCAAACCACGACAAATCTTCACGTGCCATCAAGGCCGATGAAGCGGCGGGGCCCCAGCTGCCAGCGGAGTATTCCTTGGGTTTGTCGTCTTGTGCTTGCCAGGCGTTCAAAATAGGTTCGACCCACATCCATGCCGCTTCCAATTCATCGCGACGCATGAAGTGCGTCAGGCGGCCCTTAATCACGTCCATCAACAAACGCTCATACGCTTCGGCGCGGCGTTTGTCAGAAGACTGTTGCAAGTCCAGGCCCAGCTTGACAGGATGCAAGGTCATGCCTGTGCCTGGCTCTTTGACCATCATCTCCAGCTGGATGGATTCCTCAGGCTGCAAGCTGATGATCAGTCGGTTGGGGTGTTGGTTGGCGCTGCTGCCAAAAATTGAAAAGGGCTGATCAGCAAATTCAATGATGATTTCCGATTGGCGTTTTTGCATGCGCTTGCCAGTGCGCAAGAAGAAGGGCACATTGGCCCAACGCGCGTTGTTGATCTCTGCGCGCAAGGCCACAAAGGTTTCGGTGCGGCTGTCGGCGGGCACGTTGTCTTCTTCTTTGTAGCCTTTGACTGCTGCGCCTTCCGAGGCACCTGCGGTGTACTGCCCGCGCACGGTATCGCGTTTGATGTCTGCCGCGTCCATCTTGCGCAGTGAGCGCAAAACTTTGAGCTTTTCGTCGCGCACATCGTCGGCGTCAAGGGAAATGGGGGGTTCCATGGCCACGATGCACAGCAGTTGCAGCAAGTGGTTTTGCACCATGTCGCGCATGGCACCGGCGCCGTCGTAAAAGCCAGCACGGCTGCCCACGCCCACGGTTTCGGCCACTGTGATTTGCACACTCTTGATGTAGGGGGCGCGCCACAGCGGTTCAAAAATTGCATTGCCAAATCGCAGCACCATCAGGTTTTGCACCGTCTCTTTGCCCAGGTAATGGTCAATGCGGTAAATCTGTTGCTCGTCAAAGTAACGCGCCACATCGGTGTTGATGGCGCGGGCCGAGGCAAGGTCGGTGCCCAAGGGTTTTTCCAGCACTACACGCGCTTGTGCATCGATCAAACCCGCGCCCGATAAATTGGCGCAAATTTGCGTGAACAAGCTGGGGGCCGTGGCCAAATAAAACACGCGCAAGGCAGGTTGGGCACAGACCTCTTTGAGTTTGGCGTAGTCGGCCAGTGAGGTGACGTCCATGCTGACATAGGTCAGGCGCGACAAAAAGCCTTGCCAGTCGTTGCTGCTGAAGGCATTTTTTTCGATGAATGCGGGTGAGTGGCTGTCGATGAAGCTCAGGTATTCATCTCGCGACCAAGGTTGACGGCCGATTGCCACAATGCGCGTGTCGGCTTGGAGCTTGTCGTGCAAATGCGCCATGTAGAGCGCTGGCAGCAGCTTGCGAAATGACAGATCACCCACACCACCAAAGATGACGATGTCTTGTGAGCCAGCTTGAGAAAGGATGGAGTTCATGTGTATCGTTTGTTCAGAAGGTTGTGTTTCATGTTGCGCAGCAAGGGCTGCAGCTGCGCGCTTCCCAGGCGCAGCGCCACGGCGGTGGCCAACACGTCGATGATCATCAGGTGCAGCAAGCGCGACACCATGGGGCTGAAGCGCTCGTAACTCTCGGGGTGATCGGCGGCCAAGTGGATCTGACCTGTGTGTGACAAAGGTGAACCCGAAGCTGTGATGACGACCGTGGTGGCACCGTTTTTACGGGCAATCTCACACGCGTCCATCAAATCGCGTGTGCGGCCTGAGTTCGAAATCACTACCAAGCAGTCGCCCGGCCCGAGCAGAGACGCGCTCATGATTTGCAAATGCCCATCGCTGTGCGCAATGGTGTGAAAGCCGAGACGGAAAAACTTGTGCTGTGCGTCTTGCGCCACGATGCCTGAGTTACCAACGCCAAAGAACTCCAAACGCTTGTTCTTTTTGTGCGCCAAGGCAATGGCGTCTACCGCTTTGTCGATGGCGGTGGTGGAGGCGTCGTTGCGGTATTTCAAGAAAGCCGCCACCGTGTTGTCGATGACTTTGACCAGCACATTGCCCGTGTTGTCTGCGCTGCCCACATTGCGGTGGATGAAGGGCACGCCCTCGCTGATGCTGGCTGCCAACTTGAGTTTGAAATCACTCAAGCCTTCGTAACCTACGCTGCGGCAAAAGCGCACCACGGTGGGTTTGCTGACCTGGGCACGTTCAGCCAGCTCGACCACCGGCAAGGTGGCAAACGCTCGGGGGTCGCTCAACAACAGCTTGCCCACACGTTGCTCGGCGGGGGCCAACGAAGCCAGGGTTGATTTGATGCGATCTAGCATGTCGTGAATGTAACTTAGTTTCACGATAAATGCAAATAATTTGAGGATATTTCTTTTAAATATGTAACTCGGTTACATTTTGTAACGGTTATTCGACGTCTTGTTTCAAGAAAATGTCTTTGTCCGGAAAAAACTGCGCATGCAAAGGCAGCAGCGAGCCACCCAAGGCACGTGCGTGGCTGCCTACACGGCCCGCCAAAATTTGGGGCTGATGAAGAATGCCATCGAAGCTGAAGTCAGCCAAATGTTCCTGTGTTTGAGCAATCAGCGCTTGCATCAGCAGTGGGTTGAGCGAGCCATCAATCACCACGGCGTCTAGATCGAGCAGGGCTGCTGCGCTGGTGACGGTCATGGCCAGTGCTTGGGCAGACTGGGTTAGCCAAGGTCGGGTCCAGGTTTTGTAAGCCGCGTCCATGATGCGGTCTTGTTGCACCAAGAGCGGGTCATGCCCGGCGGCGATCAAGGCTTGTTCCAGCTGCCAGCCTGAGGCCTGCTCGAGCAGTTGCGGATGCTGCTGCCCCTTGTTGCGCGGCATGGGCAATGAACCAATCGCACCTGCATTGCCGCGGGGTCCGTTGACGATGTGACCATCCATCACCAAGCCGCCACCCACAAAGGTACCGACGTACACATAGAGAAAGTTGGGTACATCGCGGCCCAAGCCTTGCACCAGCTCGGCCACACAGGCGGCGGTGGTGTCTTTGGCAAACTCCACTGGCAGGGGCGACATGGCTTGCACTTCCTGCACCAGATCAATGTGTTCCCAGTCCACCATGGCTTTGCCTGCCTCTGGACCCATCAGGTCGCCCCATTGGTGCATGGCCAGGGGCGCACTCAAACCGATGCCCACTGTGCGCGACCAGGCTTGAGGGCCCATGCGGCGCTGCATGAGCTTCAAGCCTTCTTTGATTTTGGGCAGTACCTCGGAGGGGGAAGGGTAGGGGTAGGTCTGTTGCCACTGGTGACGCATGTGGCCCACAAAATCGGTCACCACCACCTCCAGGCTGCGTCGTCCCACTTGCAAGCCAATGCTGTAGGCGCCATCGGGGTGAATGGCCAATGGCACCGAGGGTTGGCCCATCTTGCCGCGGATGCGGTCTTGCTTGACCAACAAGCCGTCGTCGAGCAAGCGGTTCACGATGATCGACACGGTTTGCGTGGACAACTGCGTGAGCCGCGCCAAGTCAGCCTTGGGGATGGCACCCGCATGACGAATGGCGCGCAACACCGTGCGCTCATTGAATTGGCGCATGCCCGTGTGGTTAGAGCCGCGCATGGTGGTCATAGCAAGATCACGCCTTTGCAAAACAGGGCGTTGCCATAAGCTGTCCCTTCGCCTGTTTGGACGATCAGACTGGCGCCTTTGATTTTTTCGTAGAACGCGTAGCGCTCCACAGCCTCGACTTGGGTGGCGCTCAAGCCTTCTTGTTCGACCAAATTCACCACCGCTTGTTGGGCTGCTGTGCGGTGGGTGGGTGCGCTGTGGCACACGTGCATATAGGCGGCTGGTTGGGGCACATCGGTGGCCAAGGGAAAGACCGACAGCACGGCTTGGCTCACACGTGCCAGCGACAAGCCGGGCAGGCGCACCACAGGTTTGCCGTGGGCGAGAAAGTCGGCGGTGAAGTTGGCGTCCACCACGGCCACCCATTCGCCATGCCCCATGGCACACAGGTGCATCAGCAGTTCGGGGGTGAGGATGGGGTCTAAGCCTTTGAGCACGTGGAGTCCTTGTTGATGTGTTTTGTAAGTGGCTAGAGCATGCCTGTGTTTTGTGTGTGAATTTATCAGGGAATGTACTAACTAAACCAAGTTGATTTAGTTAGTCGAGTTGTTTTACAGTTACACCGCGGCGCAACAGTGCGCTGGCGATACCCATCAAATCCTCTGGAGACTCTATGAAATCGATTGCCCCCAAACTGATGCTGTCCGCTGTGGTGCTGGCTGCGACCAGCGCGTATGCCGCTGAACCTGTCATTGGCTTGATCACCAAAACAGAAACCAATCCGTTCTTCGTCAAGATGAAAGAAGGCGCACAAGCCGAAGCGAAAAAGCTGGGTGCCAAGGTGTTGTCGGCTGCCGGTAAAACCGACGGCGACAACGCAGGCCAAGTGACCGCCATGGAAAACATGATCGCTGCAGGTGCCAAAACCATTTTGATCACACCCAGCGACTCCAAAGCCATCGTGCCCGCCATCAAAAAGGCCCAAGCACAAGGTGTGATGGTCATCGCCTTGGACAGCCCCACCGATCCTGCCAACGCCACAGACGCGCTGTTCGCCACTGACAACTACAAAGCCGGTGTGTTGATTGGTCAATACGCCAAAGCGGCTTTGGGTGGCAAAAAGCCCGTCATCGCCACACTCGATTTGTTTCCTGGCCACCCCGTGGGTGCGCAGCGTCACAACGGTTTCTTGCAGGGCTATGGCTTGAAGTCACTCGACGCCAAGAGCAACGAATTGGCCAAGCCCGCCGAAGTGGTGTGTATGGCCGATAGCTTTGGCGACCGCGCCAAAGGCCAAACCGGCATGGAAAACTGCTTGCAAAAGAATCCTGACATCAATGTGGTCTACACCATCAACGAACCCGCTGCTGCTGGTGCCTACAACGCACTCAAAGCCGCTGGTAAAGAAAAAGGTGTGTTGATTGTGTCGGTCGATGGCGGCTGCGCAGGCATCAAAGACGTGGGTGCTGGCGTGATTGCTGCCACCTCACAACAGTATCCCTTGCGCATGGCCTCGATGGGCGTGGCCGCAGGCGTGGAATACGCCAAGAGCGGCAAAAAAGTCAGCGGCTACACCGACACCGGCGTGACCCTGATTGCTGCCAAAGCCTTGCCTGGCGTGGACAGCAAAGACGTGGCCACCGGCACCGATTTGTGCTGGGGCAACAAGTAAAAGCTGAACAAGGGGGCCTGAGTGCCCCCTTGGGTTTTCGTCATTAAGGCCAATCGTATGAACTCTTTCAAAGACAAGCTCCCGCCCATGGGCACGTTGGGGCCCCTGATCGCCCTGGTGTTGGCCTGTGTGTTTTTCGCCAGCCAAAGCGATCGTTTTTTGAGCACCCAAAACTTCTCGCTCATCTTGGCGCAAGTCATGGTGGTGGGCGTGATTGCGATTGGCCAAACCCTCATCATCTTGACCGCGGGAATTGACTTGTCATGTGGCATGGTCATGGCCTTGGGCGGCATTGTGATGACCAAATTTGCGTCCGATTTCGGCTTGTCGACGCCCGTGGCGATGAGCTGCGGCTTGTTGGTGACCACCTTGTTTGGTTACCTCAATGGCTTGCTGGTGACACGCATCAAACTGCCCCCGTTCATTGTGACGCTGGGCACTTTGAACATTGCCTTTGCGATCACCCAGTTGTATTCAGGTTCACAAACCGTGACCGACATTCCTGCGGGCATGACCTGGCTGGGCAACACCTTCCAACTGGGCAGCGCCACCGTGAGCTACGGCGTGATGCTGATGTTGGGCTTGTATTTTTTCACCTGGTTTGCGCTGCGCGAAACTGCTGCTGGCCGCCATGTGTACGCCGTGGGCAACAGTCCCGAAGCCACCCGGTTGACGGGCATCCCCACCGAGAAAGTGTTGCTGGGGGTCTATGTGCTGGCAGGACTTTGTTACGGCATTGCCGCCATGCTGGGCGTGGCCCGTACCGGTGCGGGTGACCCCAATGCCGGACAGACCGAGAACTTAGACGCCATCACCGCCGTGGTGCTCGGCGGCACCAGCTTGTTTGGTGGCCGTGGTGTGGTGCTGGGTACCTTGGTCGGCGCGCTGATTGTGGGTGTGTTTCGCAACGGCCTCACGCTGATGGGCGTGTCGTCGGTGTACCAAATTTTGGTCACTGGTATTTTGGTGATCTTGGCTGTGGCCACGGATCAACTCTCACGCAAGGGAGCACGTTAATCATGAACGACACACAACGCAACATCGTCATGCAGGCGAAGGGTTTGGTCAAACGTTATGGCCAAGTCACCGCTTTGGATGGCGCAGACTTTGAGCTGCGTGCGGGCGAAATTTTGGCCGTCATCGGTGACAACGGGGCCGGCAAATCGTCCCTCATCAAATGCCTGTCGGGTGCCACCGTGCCTGATGAAGGACAGATTTTGCTGGATGGCCAAACCATTCAATTCAAAAGTCCCATCGATGCACGCCGCGCGGGCATTGAAACCGTGTACCAAGATTTGGCTGTCGCACCGGCGATGAGCATTGCAGAAAACTTATTTCTGGGGCGTGAAATTCGTCGCCCGGGCTTTGCTGGCAAGGTGCTGCGCATGCTCGACAAAAAGAAAATGCTGCAAGAAAGCATTGAACGCATGAACGACCTCAAGGTCGGCATTCGCTCCATGACGCAAGCGGTGGAAACACTCTCCGGCGGCCAACGCCAATGCGTGGCGGTGTCGCGTGCGGCAGCGTTTGCACAGCACGTGGTCATCATGGATGAACCCACGGCGGCCTTGGGCGTGAAAGAGGGCAATATGGTGCTGGAGCTGATTCGCCGCGTGCGCGACAAAGGCCTGCCCGTGGTGCTGATTTCGCACAACATGCCCCACGTGTTTGAAATTGCTGACCGCATCCATGTGGCCCGTTTGGGCAAGCGTGCCGCTGTGCTGAACCCCAAAAAGATCAGCATGAGTGACACCGTGGCTGTGATGACGGGTGCCATGAAGCCTGAAGACATTCCTGCGGAGTGCTTGGCTTGATCGCTGATGTTCACACACCGGTGTGGGTGCTGGGCGAAGCCTTGATGGATTGCATGGCGCAAGCCGATGGCACGCTGCAGCCTTTGCTGGGTGGCAGCCCTTACAACCTCGCATGTGCCACTGCTTTGCAAGGCGCCGAGGTCGGGTTCATCAATCCGTTTTCAACCGATGTGTTCGGCCAGTCGCTGCTGGATCACTTGTTGGCCAGCAAAGCACGCAGCCTATTGCCGCGTTCACACTTGCCTACATCACTGGCCGTTGTCCAAGTCGACCAAGGTCAGCCCAGCTATGGTTTTTACCGCGAAGGCATTGCCGACCGCGATTACCAAGTGACCGATGTGGTGGCGTTGCTAGAAGCCTCACCCCCCGGTGTGTTGCACACAGGGTCGCTCATGGCCATGCCGCCCGAGCACCACAAAGTGCTGCAAGTGCTTGCTGCTGCGAAACGCTTGGGCTGGGTCATCAGTGTGGACGTCAACTTGCGCCCCCGCGTGGCCACCGATGTCCCGGCGTACCTCCAGGCCGTGCGTGAGGTTGCTGCACACGCCGATTGGCTCAAAGCCAGTGATGAAGATTTAGAACTGCTGGGCTGGCATGACGTGACCTTGGCCAACGCCCCCAGCTTGGCTGCACCTTGGTTGCAACAAGGTTGTTCGCGTGTGGCCTTGACCTTTGGTGCGCAAGGCGCATATTTACAAGTGGGAGACGCACACACCCAAGGCGCAGCCCCGCGCGTCGAGGTGATCGACACTGTGGGGGCTGGCGACACGTTTTGGGGTAATTGCTTGGCCGATTGGGTGTTGCACGGCTCAGTGACACATCCCCAGGTAGCAGAGCAACGCATCGCGATCACCTTGCAGCGCGCCTTGCAAGCCGCAGCCATCAATTGCAGCCGCGCAGGCTGCCAGCCGCCCACAGCGGACGAGTTAAGCGCAAATTTGCGTTGAAAATTCGTCCATAGGAAAGCTTTGGTTTTCCTTGAGCGAGAATTGGCGCTATGTCACACGCCATGTCTACCTCCTCGACGCGCTTTGCCGGTGCGATTGGTGTGTTTGACTCTGGCGTAGGCGGTCTGTCGGTCTTGCGCGCCATCCGTGCGGCCTTGCCCGAAGAAGACTTGGTCTACGTGGCTGACTCGGGTCACGCGCCATACGGGGACCAGACCGAAGCGCACATCACCCAACGCACGCTCACAGTCGGAAACTGGCTGGCAGAGCAGGGCGTCAAAGCCATCACCATCGCCTGCAACACCGCTACCGTGGTGGCGGCGCGCACCCTGCGCGAGCAAACCCATTTGCCTGTGGTAGCGATCGAGCCTGCCATCAAACCCGCCGTGGCCTTGACGCGCAGCGGCGTGGTCGGTGTGTTGGCCACCCGCCAAACCGTGCAAAGCGAAAGCGTGGCGCGTTTGTGCGACACACATGGTGCGGGCAAGCGCATCGTGTTGCAAGCCTGCCCAGGTTGGGTCGAACTGGTCGAGCAAGCCGATGTGCACAGCGCGCGCACCGAAGCACTGGTGCGTGAGTTCGTAACGCCTGTGTTATCCCAAGGCGCTGATACCTTGGTGCTGGGGTGCACGCATTACCCGTTTTTGCGCGACGCCATTGCGCGTGTGGCGGGGCCGGGTGTGCAACTGATCGACCCGGCCGAAGCCGTGGCCCGTGAGTTGGTGCGGCGCTTGGGGGATCAACGCCGAGCGGCAGGTGCGCAGCCAGGCACCACCCAGTTTTTCACCACCGGTGATGTGGCGCAAACCCAGCACGCGGTGGCCCACTTGTGGGGCGCCCTCGCAGCGGTTGAAGCCTTGGCGTCAGGCTGACCGGTCATTTGCATTTACAGTGCTTGTTTTTAAATCAGACAGCCTGGAGATACCGTGCAACTTGGAATGATTGGTTTGGGCCGCATGGGCGGCAATATTGTGCGACGTTTGATGCGTCATGGCCACACCTCGGTGGTGTACGACGCCAACCCCGACAGCGTCCAGCAATTGGCCCAAGAAGGCGCCACGCCCAGCGACAGCTTGGCCCATTTGGTCAGCCAGCTCCAAGCGCCCCGTGCTGTGTGGGTCATGCTGCCTGCTGGCGAGATCACGGCCTCCACCATCCAGGCCTTGAGCGACTTGCTGCAGCCCGGCGACATCTTGATTGACGGGGGTAACTCCAATTTCCAAGACGATGTGAAGCATGCACAAATGCTGCAAACCAAGCGCATTCGTTACCTTGACATCGGCACCAGCGGTGGCGTGTGGGGCCTGGATCGCGGCTACTGCATGATGATTGGTGGGGACGCCACAGCCGCCACGCATCTCGACCCCATTTTCAAAACCTTGGCACCCGGTGTGGGCACCATTCCCAAAACGCCAGGGCGTGAAGGTAAAAAATCCACCGCCGAAGAAGGCTATCTCTACACCGGCCCTGCCGGTTCGGGCCACTTTGTGAAGATGATTCACAACGGCATTGAATACGGTTTGATGCAAGCCTTTGCTGAAGGCATGGATGTGCTCAAAGGGGTGGGGCAAGACAGCATTCCTGCCGATCGCCGCTACCAACTGGACTTGGCCGACATCACCGAACTCTGGCGCCGCGGCAGCGTGGTGTCGTCGTGGTTGCTTGATTTGACGGCAATTTCCTTGGCTGAAGACCCCGAGCTCGATGCGTATTCAGGCCATGTACAGGACTCGGGCGAGGGCCGTTGGACCATCAACGCCGCCATTGAAGAAGCCGTGCCTGTGCCCGTGTTGTCAGCGGCTTTGTTTGCACGTTTCAGATCGCGCCAAGTCAGCACCTTTGCCGACAAGATGCTGTCGGCGATGCGCAAACAATTTGGCGGCCACCAAGAGCCTAAAAAGTCTTGAGCGTCTTGGCTTAGCGCGCCTTAGCAGGCAACACGGTACCCACGCATTCGCCAAAGCCAATGCGTGTGGCGCCGGGTTTTTCGCACCAGCCGCGCAGCACCACGGCGTCACCGTCTTCCAAATAGACGCGTTGCTCGCCGTTGGCGAACTGCAAGGGGGTTTTGCCGCCTTGGGTGAGTTCAATCAAGGCACCGGCTTGGTCCAGTGTGGGGCCTGACAAGGTGCCACTGCCAAGCAAATCACCGGCTTGCAAATTGCAACCGTTGACGGTGTGATGGGTCACCATTTGCGCCACCGTCCAGTACGCATGGCGGTAGCTGGTGCGGCACACCGTGGCGGCGGCTTGAGAAGCTTCGCGCATCTTGGGCGTGTGGATGCCCACCTCCAATTGAATGTCAAACGCACCTTGTTGGCGGTTGGCGTCTGAATCCAGATAGGCCATGGGCTGTGGGTCTTCGGCAGGTCGTGTGAACGGCACACGGTAGGGGGCCAAGGCCTCCAAGGTCACCACCCAGGGTGAAATGGTGGTGGCGAAATTTTTGGCCAAAAAGGGGCCCAAGGGCTGGTATTCCCAAGCTTGGATGTCACGCGCCGACCAGTCGTTGAGCAAGCAAATGCCAAACACATGGTCTTCAGCCTCTGTCATGTGGAGCGCGTCGCCCAAGGCATTGCCGCCCCCGATGAAGATGCCCAACTCCAATTCGATGTCCATGCGTTTGCAGGGACCGAAAGATGGCTCGGTCGCGCCAGGAGCCATGGTTTGCCCCACAGGACGGTGAAAGGCTTGACCCGACACGCCAATGCTGGACGCACGGCCGTGGTAGCCAATCGGCACCCATTTGTAGTTGGGCAGCAAAGGGTTGTCTGGGCGGAACTGTTTGCCAATGTTGGTGGCGTGGTAGACCGAGGTGTAGAAGTCGGTGTAGTCACCAATGCGTGCGGGCACATCGTATTCAGCCTGTGCTTGTGGCACCAAGCAGGTTTGCAGGGCGGCTTGTTCAGTGGCGCCTTCTCGCAGGGCATGTGAGAGCGCCAAACGCAGCGCGTGCCACACCTGGGGGCCCAGGGCCATCAAGGCGTTGAGCTTGTCTTGCGCACCAGCTTGCACAGCCGTGCCTGCGTCACCGGTGAACACACCGGTTTGGGCAGCGGCTGCCAGGTCCAAGATCTGATCGCCAATGGCCACGCCGCCGCGAAATGATTCGTGGCTGCCTTGACGTCGGAATACGGCAAAGGGTAGGTTTTGAATTGGGAAATCACAGCCTGCGATGTTGGCTGTGCTGACCCAGCTGCGCAGCGCGGGGTTGTGGGTTTCGTTCACGGTCATGGTGGCTTGCATGGGTGTTCCTGGATGAATTACAGATCTTGCAAAGCGGCTTGCACATGGGTTTGAAACACATCGGCATTGGCCAGGGCGTTTGCATTAAGCAAGGCGAGCTTGACCAAGAACAACGAGGCTTTGTCTTGGCCCGCTTGATCAATTGCGGTGGCCAGCGTGTCGTACACGGTTTCCAGATCGGGGATGGTTAAGGTACTGGTGGCGCTGGTGGTGTGTGTCATGGGTGTGTTCCTTACTGAGGCAGGGCCGTCTGGAGGGCAGCTTGCAAACGGGTGGCGTCGAGTGTGAGCCAGCGCGCGCAAATGTGCTGGTCGGGGCGTAACAAATACGCGCCGCCGTTGGCCGGCACGCCATAACGTTCACGCAAGTGACCATCTGTATCGGCCAGTGTGGTGTCCGCACCCGCAACAGGTGTTGGGCTGCCCACGGCAATCACCCGCAAAGGCATGCCATGGGCACGCGCTACCTGGATGGTCTGCTGCAAGGCTTCGGGAATCGCTGATGCATCGGTGAAGTACAGCAAATCAAAGCCACCGCCCAAGTGATCGAGCAAGAAGTCGTTGGCACCCAAGCGCACGTTTTGCGGCGGCGCACCATGGGCTGGCCCGGCTTTGAACAAGCCGTTGTCATCACCCGCGCTGTTGAGCGTGGAGTGGGTGTATTCGTGCGGGCGCGAGGTGCGCCAGTGGTAGAGCGGGCGCACAAAGGCTTGCGTGAGCGAGAGCGACAGCACTGCGTCACGCAGCAAACGAAAGCCTTTGCTCGGCGGCGTCATGAAACGTGTGCTTTTGCCCGCTTCCTCAATGATTTCGCGCGCAGCCCCGACACGCTCGGCGCTGTGGTTGGTCAAGAGTTTTTGACTGGCCAAGCCTTTGACCACAAACGCCAAATGCCAACCCAAAGACTGGGCATCCTGGAAGGCGGTGTTGGCACCGCGCACGCCGAAGATGGGCAACAGGTGTGCGGCGTCGCCTGTGAAGATCACGCGGCCCTGAACAAAGTCCGGCAATGTCAAGGTGCGGGCGGAGTACACCGAGGACCAGTCCATTTCCCACTTAGCCCCAGCGTGGCCAATCATGGCCAGTTGCGCGTCGATGCGGGCTTTGAGCGATTCAGGCTTCAACGCTTCTTCGGGCGTTTCGCCTTCTGGCAATTGGTAGTCCACGCGCCAAATGCCATTGGGTTCGCGGTGCATCAAGATGGTGTTGCCAGGGTTCCAGTCAGGGTCGAAATAAGCCAAGCGCTCGGTGGGCAGTGGCAGATCGACCTTGATGTCGGCAATGACGAAGAAGCCTTCGTAAGAGGCGCCTTCCATTTCTAAATTCATGGCGCTGCGGATGCCTGATCGGCCGCCATCGGCGGCCACCACCCAAGCGCTCTCGAGGGTGTAGACGCCTTCGGGCGTGTCGACTTCCAGCACGGCGTAGCCGTCTTTTTGGTCGACCTTGTTCACCTTATTGCCCCAACGGAAATCAATCAGCGGATTCGCTTTGCAGGCGTCGTGCAGGTATTCCTCCATGAACTGCTGCTGCACGTTGATGATGGGAAAAAACCGGTCGTCCGCATCGTGCGGGGCTTCCATGCGGAACACGCGTTGGCCACGGTAGTAGGAATTGCCAAAGCGCCAAGGCAAGCCGCCTTCGGTCATGCGCTCGGCCACGCCGACTTGCTGCAAGATTTCCATCGAGCGACGTGTGAAGCAAATGGCGCGGCTGCCTTGAGAAAACTGCAACTCCGCCGACAGCACCACGCTGGCCACGCCATGGCGCGCCAATTCCAAGGCAGTCACCATGCCGGCGGGACCGGAGCCCACGATCACCACTTTTTGGCGGCTTTGCTGCGGGTGCTCAGACGCTAACCAGGGCTTGAACACTTCGTAGGTGTAATAAATGGAAGGGCGGGCTTGTGTGGTGGGGGTATGCATGTGTGGATTTCAAATTACTGCGCGTCAGGGCGGGCGTGTGCAATCAGGCGGTCAAACATGGCGCTCAAGACGGCTTGTTCTTTCTCGCTCAAACAACCAAAGATTTGTTCATTGCGTTGGTCCACCATGTCCATGGCGCGTTTGAACACCTTGCGTCCGGCAGCGGTCAGCGTGAGCACCACGCCTCGGCCATCGCCGGGATGGTCGTCTTTCAGCACCAAGCCCTGGTCCACCAAAGCTTGTGCCGCGCGACTGGCTTGGCCTTTGTTGAGGTTGGCTTTTTCGGCCAGCTCTTTGACAGACAAAGGTTCAAACGTGCCAATGGTGGTCAGGCATCGGCCATCGCTCATCGACAAGCCGGTGCGCTCGGGGTAGATAGACTGGCTGTCGGCATCGGTCAGCTTGTGCAGCTGGTGCAGACGGTAGGTGAGCGTGCGGTCGAGTGGCGTGGCCATGCGTGTTTGCCTGTCGTGTACTTGCGGGCCTGTTAGTCGGCTTTGATGCCGCTGGCTTTGATGATGGGGCCCCACTTGGCGCGCTCTTTGGCCGCATAGTCAGCCATTTGTTGGGGCGAGCTCGGAATCGCTTCCAGGCCCAAGACTTGCAGGCGCGCTTTGACGTCGGTGGTGTTGAGGGCCGTCAACAATGCTTTGTTCAGCGTGTTGATCGCCTCAGCCGATGTGCCGGCAGGAACCACCAAGCCTTGCCAGGCATAGGCTTCGAAGTTTTTCAAGCCTTGTTGTGGGGATGGTGTCAAAGTTTTTCACGCGCTTGGCACTGGCCATGCCGATGGGGCGCAATTTGCCTGAGGTGATGAACTGGTAACCACTGGCGGTGTCCACAAACATCATGGGCACTTGGCCCGCCACCACGTCTTGCACCGCAGGTGCTGCGCCACGGTAGGGCACATGCGACAGGTTGACACCCGCCATTTCACGGAACAGTTCGGTGGCCAAGTGGTGCGGGCTGCCTGCGCCTGGCGTGGCATAGCTCACGCCGTTGGCCTGGGCTTTGGCCCATGCAATGAGCTCTTTCAAGTTGTGGGCGGGCACATTGGGGTTGACCACCAGGATCATCGGGAAGCGCACGGTCAGGCCCACGGGCGCAAAGTCTTTTTCAGCGCTGTAGCTGAGCTTGCTGTAGATGAAGGGGTTGGCCGCCAGTGTGCCGGTGTCGGCCGACATCAGCACATAGCCATCGGCCTTGGCGCGGGCCACGTACTCGGCGCCGATGTTGGTGGCAGCACCGGGTTTGTTGACGATCACCATGGGTTGACCCAACACGGTGCCCATGGCTTGGCCCAAGGAGCGCGCCACCGTGTCTGTGCCGCCGCCTGCTGCATAGGGCACCACCCATTCGATAGGGTGGTTGGGATAGGTTTGCGCCGAGCTCAGGGCGCTGGTGACGGCCAAACAGGCCGTCAAGGCAAAACGGAGGCAATGCTTCAGGGGCAACATAAAGTGGTCTCGGTTGTGTGAGGAGGGGATAGAACAGGTGAGATTGTGGATTAACTGGTTGCGCGCGCAACTAGGTGTTTGTCCTGATGGTTGCGCATGCAACCAAATACGAAATAGCCCTTCAAACCCAAGACAAAGGGCTAACCCGTACACTTGAGGGGCTCATGAATGCCTACGCCGACGTCTCTCTTTTCCCTCGCCACGCCAAGCCGCTGACCAGTTACCGCAAGTACTGGGCGGCTCGTTTTGGCACGGCCCCGTTTTTGCCGATGAGCCGGGAGGAAATGACGCAGTTAGGTTGGGACAGCTGCGACATCATCATCGTCACCGGTGACGCCTATGTGGACCACCCCAGCTTTGGCATGGCGGTGATCGGCCGCATGCTGGAAAACCAAGGTTTTCGCGTAGGCATCATCGCCCAGCCCGATTGGCAAAGCGCCGATCCGTTCAAGGCCTTGGGCAAACCCAATTTGTTTTTCGGCGTCACAGCCGGCAACATGGATTCGATGATCAACCGTTACACGGCCGATCGCAAAATTCGCAGCGACGACGCCTACACCCCAGGTGATGTGGGCGGTAAACGCCCAGACCGCGCCGCCCTGGTGTACAGCCAACGCTGCAAAGAAGCCTACAACGATGTGCCGATTGTGTTGGGTGGCATCGAAGGTTCTTTGCGCCGCATCGCCCATTACGACTATTGGTCAGACAAAGTGCGCCGCTCCATCGTGGTCGACAGCAAATGCGATTTGCTGCTGTACGGCAACGCCGAGCGCGCGATTGTGGAAATTGCCCACCGTTTGGCGGCCAAAGAGCCAGTGCAACAGATCACCGATGTGCGTGGCACCGCCTTTGTGCGCCGCGACACTCCTGAGGGTTGGTTTGAGATTGACTCTTCCAGCATTGACGTGCCGGGTAGGGTAGAAGCCCATGTCAACCCGTACTTGATGGTGAGCGAACAAGCCAAAGCACAGGGCGAAACCTGCGCACGCGAAGATGAGGCGAACGCCGTGGCTGAGGCCGCCAATGGCGTGGCAAGTGCGCAGGGCTTCACCATTTCACCGCTCAAGTTTGTCGACAATCCCGCCTTGCAAGGCAAGGGCAAGCTCAAAGTGCCGCCGCGTGAGCGCAGCGTGATTCGCCTGCCTGCGTATGAGCAGGTCAAGTCAGACCCCGTGTTGTATGCCCATGCCAACCGCGTGCTGCATTTGGAAACCAACCCCGGCAATGCGCGTGCCTTGGTGCAAGCCCATGGCGAAGGCCATACCGCGCGCGATGTGTGGGTCAACCCGCCGCCCATCCCGCTGACCACGGCTGAGATGGACCATGTGTTCGACTTGCCCTACGCGCGTAGCCCGCACCCCGCGTATGCAGACGAGCAAGGCAGCCACGACGGTGCGACCAAAATTCCCGCCTGGGAGATGATTCGCTTCAGCGTCAACATCATGCGTGGTTGCTTTGGTGGCTGCACGTTTTGCTCCATCACCGAGCATGAGGGACGCATCATCCAAAGCCGCAGCGAAGACTCGGTGATTCGTGAGATTGAAGACATCCGCGACAAAGTGCCGGGCTTCACCGGTGTGATTTCCGACCTCGGTGGCCCCACCGCCAATATGTACCGCATTGGGTGCAAGAGCCCCGAGATTGAGGCCGCGTGCCGCAAACCCAGCTGCGTCTACCCCGGCATTTGCCAGAACCTCAACACCGACCACAGCTCACTCATCCACATGTACCGCCGCGCGCGGGCCTTGAAGGGGGTGAAGAAAATCCTGATTGGCTCAGGTTTGCGCTATGACTTGGCCGTCAAATCTCCCGAGTACGTGAAAGAACTGGTGCAGCACCATGTGGGCGGCTACCTCAAGATTGCGCCGGAACACACCGAGGGCGGGCCACTGTCCAAGATGATGAAGCCCGGCATTGGCAGTTACGACAAGTTCAAACAGATGTTTGACAAGTACAGCGAAGAGGCAGGCAAAAAGCAATTTCTCATCCCGTACTTCATTGCAGCCCACCCCGGCACCAGTGACGAAGACATGATGAACTTGGCGGTGTGGCTCAAGCGCAATGGCTTTCGCGCCGACCAGGTGCAAACCTTCTACCCCAGCCCCATGGCCACAGCCACGGCGATGTACCACTCAGGCCGCAACCCTTTGGGCCGCGTGACGCGCAGCAGCGAGGCGGTGGACATTGTGCGCGGCGAACGCCGCCGTCGCTTGCACAAAGCCTTTTTGCGTTACCACGATGCCAACAACTGGCCCTTGTTGCGCGAAGCCTTGAAAGCCATGGGCCGCGCTGATTTGATCGGCAACGGCAAGATGCATTTGATCCCCACCTTCCAGCCCCAAACCGATGGCGGCTACACCAGCGCACGTCGCAAAAACAGCACGGTGGCGCCTAAGGTAGGTGTGGCCAGGGCAGGGGTGGTGAAAGGCCGTGTGTTGACGCAGCACACGGGCTTGCCGCCGCGCAAGAAAAAATAACGTACCTGACGCTCAGTGGTAGCCGCGTTCGCGTTGATGCCGAATTGCCAGAATTACCACCAGATCTGTCGCTTCGTCATAGTCATAAAGCGCCAAGTAACCCGTTTTTCCCCTTGAAATGACAAGCTCTCTGAGTCCTTGCTCCACCGGGCGGCCAATCAGCGGGTGATCATTCAAGATTGTGATGGCATCGACCACCAAGTCGATGGTGGCGATGGCGTCTTCTGGATGTTGATCCAGTAGAAAGTTAACCAGCTGTTCTAAGTCTTCAGCCGCATCGGTTGAAAAAAGATAGCGGCTCATTTGCCGTTGGGCAAGAAGTTTTCGATGCCTATCGCTGGCGGACGTTTGGTGGTGTGGCCGCGTGCCTTGGCTTTGAGGTAAGCACCCAAAGCTGCGCCTTCTACGACCAGACCTGTTTTCGCAACGCGCTGTCGAGAGGCCAACGCTTGTTCAATCAAACTTTGACGTGCTTCGGCTTGTTCCACGGCATCTTCAATCGCATGCACCATGAGTGCATGGGGGGTGAGTCCGAGATTGAGTGCCGCAGTCTGTACGCGGTCGCGTGTGGCATCAGAAAGTTTGACGGAGATCGTGGCCATGGCGAGCATTCGTGAGTGGAATGCTGAGATGTTACCTAAGTAACACCCAGGGCGTCAACGGTTGATTGATACCGACGGGTTCAGCGGCTGCGCGACTTCATCGCACGCTCCACCTCGCGCTTGCCTTCGCGGTCTTTGATGGTGTCGCGTTTGTCGTGTTCGGCCTTGCCTTTGGCCAGGGCTATTTCGCATTTGATCTTGCCGTTTTTCCAGTGCAGGTTGATGGGCACCAGGGTGTAGCCTTTTTGCTCGACCTTGCCAATCAGACGTTTGATCTCGTCTTTCTTCATCAGCAGTTTTTTGGTTCGTACGGCGTCAGGGCTGACGTGGCTGGAGGCCGTGTGCAGCGGGTTGATTTGGCAGCCAATCACATACAGCTCGCCATCGCGAATGACCACATAACCATCGGTCAGTTGCACCTTGCCTTCGCGTGCAGCTTTGACTTCCCATCCTTGCAGCACCATGCCCGCCTCGAACTTTTCTTCGAAGAAATAGTTGTACGCCGCCTTTTTGTTGTCAGCGATGCGCGAGGGGGTTGCAGGTTTTTTGGTAGCCATTAGGGGAATATGGGGACGGTAGAGCTTCTTACAATGCAGACCATTCTATGAAAACCGTTCACAAGTCCGTTCTTATTTGGTTCAGCGCTGAAGAAATGTTTGCGCTGGTCACCGATGTTGACCGTTATCCCGAATTTTTACCCTGGTGCGACCGTGCCGGTGTGCTCGCGCATCACGCACAGGGGATGACGGCTGAAATTGGCATGTCACTCGGCGGCTTTCACAAAAGCTTCACCACCCGCAACGTGCACATCGAAGGGCGTCAGGTCAAACTGGAGCTGGTCGATGGCCCGTTCAAACACCTCGATGGCACTTGGGACTTTCATCCGCTGGTCGATCCCAACACGCAAGAGCCCCAACGCGCTTGCCGGATTGAGTTGACCTTGAACTACGCGTTTGAGAGCATGTTTGGCGCCTTGGTAGGCCCCGTATTCGACAAAATCGCCGCCACCTTGGTGGATGCCTTTGTCAAGCGTGCCGAGCAGGTGTACACCGCGTGAACACCGCCACCAACACCGAATTGCTGCACATCAGCGTGTTGTACTCACCCGCGCCACGCGTGGTCCATGAGCGTTTGTTGCGCTTGCCCGCCGGCAGCACGGTGGCCCAGGCGGTGGACGCCAGCGGCTTGTTGGTGGATTGCCCGGAAATTCAACTCCATGACGCGCAAGCGTTTGTGGTGGGCGTGTGGGGGCGTAAAACCACGCCCAACCATGTGCTGCAAGACCTGGACCGGATTGAAATTTATCGCCCTTTGACGGTCGACCCCAAAGTCGCACGCCGTGAGCGCTTCCAAAAACAAGGCACCAACCGAGCGGGCCTGTTTTCCAAGCGTCGCCCAGGGGCCAAACCGGGCTATTGAGTCATGGCGAATAACCTTTGGCCCACCTGTGGCTACACCTTGCTCACCACCAACGCGGCAGGGCATTTGGTAGTCACCGACGATTTTTTGCGTTTTCTTTTAGAGCGACCGGAGTTGGCCCCGATCGACACCTCGTGTGCCGCTGAACTTGCCTTGCATCATCGTTTGATGGACGCGCCGCGCACAGACATCACCGCCGAGGACCTGGCGCAACTGCAAGACAACGATGCGGCGGAGAACTACGCCGTGTGGCTGCGCTTTCGGCAACGCTTGTTGGCATTTCCGACCTTGGAAGCCAGTTACATGGCCTTGTTCAAAGGTGTGGACGTGCCGCCACTCTTGGTCCAACACCTGACACAAATTTTGCTGCGCCATGTGCTGGGCGAGGAGGCCACACCCATGCAAGCGCGTGCGGCTGAGATGTTGATGCACACCCAAAAGATCACAGTGTTGGAAGACGGCGCCGTGATGGCTGCGGACGAGGCCACGGTCGAGCGCCATGCCACGCAAGGCAGCTTTGGCTCGATTGGCGAATTGCTGCAGCAAGGCGGTATCAAGCTGCGCAGTGTGGACCTGGATGTGCTCAACACCGACAACCAAGAGGCTTACTGGCCGCGCAGTGAAAGTTTTGATTGGGTGCTCAGCCTCAACCGTGGACAACCGGGTTTGGACGCGTTGTGCGAGGTCATGGCGCGATGGGTGCACCATTTCTTAGGGGTGCAAGTTCGCATCCAAACCGAACGTGAAATTGACGATGACCACTGGGTGTGGCATGTCGGCCTAGATGCCCAAGCCAGCAGTGTGTTGAATGACCTCTACCAAGGCCACGAGGTTGATGCAGCGCGCATGGAGCGCCTGCTGTGCCTGTTCAAGTTGGAGTTTGTGGACCCCAACGACATGTTGGCCGAGGTACGCGGCAAGCCCGTGTACTTGGCTATGGCGGTAGACGAGCACCAGCGGCTCAAGCTCAAACCGCAAAACTTGTTACTCAATTTGCCATTGGCTGTGCGCTCTTAAAACCGGCACGAATTTGTATACAGGCAGGGTGAGAGGGCTCTCTAAAATGCTGTTTTTGGAGCCATCACCATGCGCCTTCTCGGCAAAGCCCTCACCTTCGACGACGTGTTGTTGGTGCCAGCCTTCTCCCAAGTCCTGCCCAAGGACACCTCTCTCGCGACCCAATTCACCCGCAACATTCGCCTGAACTTGCCCCTGGTCTCTGCGGCCATGGACACCGTGACGGAAGCCCGTTTGGCGATTGCCATCGCGCAAGAAGGTGGCATTGGCATCGTGCACAAAAACCTCACCGCGCAAGAACAAGCGGCCCAAGTGGCCAAGGTCAAGCGCTACGAATCGGGCGTGTTGCGTGACCCCGTGGTCATCACCCCCGAAACTACGGTGCGCCAAGTCATGGCGCTGTCTGACGAGTTGGGCGTGTCAGGCTTTCCGGTCTGCGACGGTGGCAAAGTGGTGGGCATCGTCACAGGCCGCGATTTGCGCTTTGAGACCCGCTACGACCAGCGCGTGAGTGAGATCATGACGCCCAAAGAGCGCTTGGTCACGGTGCCCGAAGGCACCACGCCTGAGCAAGCCAAAGCCCTGTTGAACAAGCACAAGCTGGAACGTTTGCTGGTGGTCAACGACGCCTTTGAGCTCAAGGGCCTGATCACCGTCAAAGACATCACCAAACAACTCAACTTCCC
>Ga0228699_1000372_pt1 | contig 35706 bp, 33 predicted proteins | sample McNCre217_Aug_MG_FD_178016 | JGI IMG/M metagenome (GOLD analysis project Ga0228699, IMG submission 178016) | Freshwater microbial communities from McNutts Creek, Athens, Georgia, United States - 2-17_Aug_MG | ecosystem: Environmental > Aquatic > Freshwater > Creek | place: USA: Georgia... | reverse complement strand
CGCTGTGCCCACGGCGTCCAGGCCGGAGCCGCACAGGCGGTTGATGGTGGCGCCGGGCACGTCGATGGGCAGGCCCGCCAGCAGGCTGCTCATGTGGGCCACGTTGCGGTTGTCTTCACCGGCCTGGTTGGCGCAGCCGTAGAGCACGTCGGTCACGGCGGCCCAGTCCACATTCGGGTTGCGGACCATCAGGGCGCGCAGGGGCACGGCACCCAGATCGTCGGTGCGCACACTGCTGAGCGCGCCGCCGTAACGGCCAAAAGGGGTGCGGATCGCGTCGCAAATGAAGGCTTGGGTCATGCTGTGGCTCCTGACGTAGATTGCATGAGGACAAATGAATGATGCATTATCCTGCATGCTTGCAGGACTTTCCATGCCATTTTCGGGCATCTTTCTGCGCTGGGCTGCCTGTACGCGACAAGCGGTCCGCGACAATCGCCGCATGCTGATCCAACCGTCCCAAGCCGATGTCCGCCGCTTTTTCTGTGGCGTCTATGCCAAGGCCCGCACCGACGCCACACTTGACCCCATGGAAACGCTGGTCAGCCAGTGGATTGCCGAACATCCCGAATACCACGCCACCTTGTCGGACGTGGATGCCGCACTGCGTGACATGGCCAAAGCCGACCCGAATGCCGAGAACCCCTTTCTGCACCTGTCGATGCACCTGTCGATCAGCGAGCAATGCAGCATCGACCAGCCGCGCGGCATCCGCCAGGCGGTGGAGTTGCTGACGCACAAACTCAATTCATTGCACGATGCCCACCACCAGGCCATGGAATGCCTGGGCCGCATGGTCTATGAGAGCCAGCGTTCGGGCCGGATGCCCGACGGGCAGGCCTATATTGACTGTGTGCAGCGGCACGCCACGCGCGACTGAGATGGACGCCAGCAGGGCTGGCTCCTGCAGTCAGGCCAATGGGCTGTTGCGCGGGCGCTTGCCCTGTCAGCGGTGGCTTGCCTACAGCGTTCTTCAGCGCCGCACCACCACCAGACCCTTGAGGTATTCCCCCTCGGGGAAGGCGATCGTCATCGGGTGGTCGGGGGCACCCTGCAGGCGTTCGCTGATGAAACCGTCCACACCCGCGTCCGTCCCGGCCGAGGCCACGATCTTGTGGAACAGGTCGGCGCTGATGCCACCGGAGCACGAATAGGTGAACAGCTCACCGCCCGGTACCAGCAGCTTGAAAGCCAGGCGGTTGATGTCCTTGTAGGCACGCGCCGCGCGCTCGGCGTGTGCGGCGGTGGGCGCGAACTTGGGCGGGTCGAGCACGATGGCGTCGAAAGTCTCGCCACGCTCGATGAACTGGCGCAGGCTGGCGTTCACATCGGCATCGAGAAAGGTGGCACGGCTGTCGTCAAACCCGTTCAGGCGCACATGGGCGCGGGCACGCTCCAGTGCAGGCCCTGACGAGTCAATCGACGTGACCTGCCCCGCCCCACCCGCCAGTGCCGCCACGGTGAAGCCGCCGGTGTAGCAGTAGCAGTTGAGCACCTTGCCGAACTGGCGATGGCGTGTGTGCTCGAAAAACCGTTTGCGGCTGTCGCGCTGGTCCAGATAGAAGCCGGTCTTGTGGCCGGTGGCCACGTCCAGCGTGAGCCGCCAGTCGTGCTCGCGGAGGGTCAGTTCGGTGGCGCCCTCACCGCGCAGCCAGCCGGTCACCTCGGGCAGGCCTTCGAGCTGGCGCACGCTGGCGTCCGAGCGCTCGTACAGGCGCGTCAGGCCGGTGACCTGCAAGAGCGCATCGGCAATCGCTTGCTTGAATTTTTCGGTGCCGCAGCTGCCGAACTGCGCCACCAGGGTGTCGCCATAGCGGTCCACGACCAGGCCGGGCAGGCCATCGGCTTCACCGTGCACCAGGCGCAGGCCGTCGCTCTGGATGTCGAACCACTGGCGCGCGGCCACGGCCTGCGCGATGCGTTCGTGGATGAAGGCCGCATCGATGCGCTGCGCTTCGTCAAAGCTCCAGATACGGGCCTTGATGCGCGAGTTCGGGCTGAACGCGGCCCAGCCCAGAAACTGACCCTCGCTGGAGTCCACGCGCACCGTCTCGCCCGCATCGCCGCCGCCTTTGGCGATGGCCGAGTCGAACACCCAGGGATGGCGGCGCAGCAGGGAACGTTCCTTCCCGGCCTTGAGTCGAATGGTTTTCATGGCCCGTATTGTCGTCGGGCCACTGGCCCATCAAGCGGCGGGAAGAAAACCTTCGATCGACAGGTAACGCTCGCCCGTGTCGTAGTTGAAGCCCAGCACCGTGGCGCCTGCGGGCAGCTCGGGCAGCTTTTGCGCAATGGCCGCCAGCGTGGCGCCCGAGGAAATACCGACCAGCAGGCCTTCTTCACGCGCCGAGCGGCGGGCGTAGTCGCGCGCGGCTTCGGCGTCGACCTGGATCACGCCGTCCAGCAAGGCGGTGTCGAGGTTTTTGGGGATAAAGCCCGCGCCAATGCCCTGGATCGGGTGCGGCGCTGGCGCACCGCCCGAGATCACGGGCGAAGCCGCAGGCTCCACCGCGAACACCTTGAGCTGAGGGAACCGGGCCTTGAGCACCTTGGCCACACCCGACAGGTGTCCGCCCGTGCCCACGCCGGTGATGAGGGCGTCGATGCCTTCGGGAAAGTCGGCCAGGATTTCCTGGGCCGTGGTTTTCACATGCACCTCGACGTTGGCCGGATTTTCAAACTGCTGGGGCATCCAGCTGCCCGGCGTGCTGGCCAGCAGCTCTTCCGCCCGCGCAATCGCACCTTTCATGCCCTTCTCGCGCGGGGTCAGGTCAAAAGTGGCGCCGTAGGCCAGCATCAGGCGGCGGCGCTCGATGCTCATGCTGTCGGGCATCACCAAAATCAGCTTGTAGCCCTTGACGGCGGCCACCATGGCCAGGCCGATGCCGGTGTTGCCCGAGGTCGGTTCGATGATGACGCCACCAGGCTGCAACAGACCCCGGCTTTCGGCGTCTTCGACCATGGCCAGGGCAATGCGGTCCTTGATGGAGCCGCCAGGGTTGCCACGTTCGGACTTGATCCAGACATTGGCGTCCGTACCAAACAGGCGGTTGACACGGATGTGGGGGGTGCGGCCGATGGTTTGCAGGACGTTGTTGGCTTTCATGGGGGTCTCCGTCAAAAGATGACCGGCATTGTGCGCCGTTTGATATGACTGCGCGGCATGTGGATATGCGCTGCGGCGATAATCAGGGCGTGAAGCTCGCCAGACCGCCGCTGGTGCAATCTGGGAAACCAGGCACTGGAGGAACGTCCGGACTGCACAGGACAGCGCAGGAGGTAACACCTCTCCACCGTGAGGTGAGGATCAGAGCAACAGAGACGAGTCACCTTGGGTGCCGCACCGAAGGCGCAAGCCGGAGGTACGAGCACCCAAGGTGGGTGAAACGGGCAATCTCTGCGCGCAGCAATACCAAGTAGGCACACGTTGATCTGGTTCCGGAGAGTGTGCGGGTAGGTAGCATCGAGCCGGGTGGGCGACCCCCGGCCCAGAGTAATGGCGGTCACGCCGCGGGCAACCGCGGTGCACAGAATCCGGCTTATCGGCGAACTTCACAACTTCTTTTCGGAAACCGCCTTCGGGCGGTTTTTGTTTTGTGGCCCTTGTTCCGGGAGCGCGGTGGGCGGTGGCCGGGGCTCCTCATGCTGCGGGTACGCAGAAATCGTCACCCCGGCCACCGCCCACCGCGCTCCCTGTGTCGCTGACCACAAAGGCCTTGCAGACCTCGCATCGTGTGGGGCCAGAGTGGGTGACGATTTCTGCGTACCCCCGCAGCATGAGGAACCCACTCTGGCCCCACACGATGCCCCAGCCAAAGGCACACAAAAAAACCGCCCGAAGGCGGTTTTTTCAGAGATCCGAAGCGATCAGCTGCGGCCCGGCACCAGGGTGGCGGCCAGCGCGAACACCGAGTTGGGGGCCGTGATCTTCAGGGCCTCGACCTTGGGGCGGGCAAACACCCCCTTCTTGATCGACGGTACCTTGACCGGCGCGGGCTCCACCGCCACGCCCTTGGCGCGCTGCTCGGCCACCAACTGGCGCAGGCTGATGGACTGCAAATGGGCCAGCATCTGGTTGTTCACACTCGACCACAGATCGCTGCTCACCCAGCTGTCCTGCTCACCGGCCGCTTCCTCGTCGGTGGGCGCGTCCACGGCGCTCATGATGTCGGCCATCGAAATCTGCTCGGCGGCACGGCCCAGCGAATAGCCGCCGCCAGGGCCACGGGTGCTCTCCACCAAGGCAGCCTGGCGCAGCTTGCTGAACAGCTGCTCCAGATAAGACAGCGAAATCTGGTGACGCTCACTGATGGCGGCCAGCGAAACCGGGCCACGGTCTTCGCGAAGGGCCACATCGATCATGGCGGTCACGGCAAAACGGCTTTTGGTACTCAAACGCATGGTGTTCTCCTGTCTGCGCCAAAGTTGGTCGGTCAATTTCCTGACCGGTAGAAGGATTTTGGGTCGCATTGGGCCATTTTCAAGGCCATACCCCTACAGAAAAGGGTGAATTTGTTTCAGAATTTTTCGAAGTCCAGCCGCAAACGGGCTTGCCCAGAGGCCAGTGGCGACAGCCCCATGCGCCCAACACGCTGGCGGCGCAGGGTCCAAAGCCCCCTGAATTGACCCCGGTCAAGAAAATCCACCAGTTCGGCCCCCCGGTCGCCCTTGTCCACCAGGCGCCACTGCCCCACGCCATCACGCTCGTGGCCCAGGCTGGCGCGCACGCCACCGGCTTGCAACTCGGTGATGACCGGGCCGGCCGCCGCCACGGGCAAGGTCAGCAGCCATTCGAGTTCGAGCGGGCGTTCGCGGTCTTGCAGACGCCGCACCATGGGCCGCTCACCCGACCAGACCGACAGGCCCGAAGCCCCCAGCGGCAGGGGCAGTTGTTCAAGCAAGGCCGCACTGGGCATGGTCCCCAAACCCAGGGTGGGCCAGGCGGCACGCAAGGCATCTGACGCCGTGGTACCTGCAGGCTTGTGCAGCAACACGGTCAGGGCCCCCACGCCAGTCTGGGCCAGCACCTGCACGCGTGCGCCTTCCAACACACGGCGTGCCGGGTCGGTGACCACCTCGCCGTTCACCTGCACCGCGCCTGCGGCAATCAGTTCTTCGGCCTCGCGGCGCGAACACACCTGGCTGGCCGCCACGCGCTTGGCCAGGCGGATGCCTTCTTCACTCATGCGCCCAGGCTCTCGCGGATGTGGTCCACATGCGCCTGCAACGAGCGCGCAGCCACCGGCCACAGGCGCGGCGGTACGTCGTCGTAGGCTTTTTCAACCCATTGCTCCAGCGTGCCATTCGGCAGGGCCTGCATGGCAGCGGCGATCTTGGCCTCGCGCCGCAGGCGGTGCGCCTTGAGCTGGGTGATGGCCTGGCGGGCATTGCCCAGCACATGGCCGTGGGCGGGCAGGATGAAGCCAATGCCATCGCTGTCACACGCTGCGGCCAGCAGGTCGAGCGAATTCAGATAGTCGCCCATGTGGCCGTCGGGCGGGTCGATCACGGTGGTGCTGCCGTTGAGGATGTGGTCGCCCGAGAACAGCAGGCCGTCTTCTTCGAGCACAAAACACACATGGTTGGCCATGTGGCCGGGGGTGTGAATGGTGCGCAGTGTGTGCGCAACGCCACCCGCCGCCAGCACCAGGCGTTCGCCGTCCTGCAGCTCGCGGTCGGGCTTGAACTGGCTGTTGGCCCGCGCTGTGGGGCGCGAGGCCAGACCCAGAATGGGCGGTTTGCTGGCGCACAGGGCCTGCAGCGGCGCTGCACCGGGCGAGTGGTCGGGGTGCGAATGGGTGCAGACGATGAAGCGGATGTTGCCGCCCGCCGCGCGCCACAGGCGCTCCAGGTGCTCGGCATCGGCCGGACCGGGATCGATGGCGATGAAGCCGGTGTTGGGGTCACCCACCAGATAACTGTTGGTGCCCGGGCCGGTCATGAAGCCGGGGTTGGGGGCGGTCAGGCGCTGCACGTTTTTGAGCAAGGCCACCGGCTGCTCGTTCTGCCAGTCCAGGTGGTGCACGATCTGGCCGTCCGGGCTGACCAGTTCCAGCTCGCCGTAGGGCGATTCGTGCTCCATGTAGCGCGCCTCTTTGCCCGCCAGCCAGCCCGCACGCGGGCAACTGGTGAACAGCGGCTCTTCGGTGGCGGCGCAGGCGGCCAGCACCTCGTCGACTGTGGCATAGGCTTTCAGGCGTTCGAGCGTGCGGATGGTCGGGAAGATGATGAAGAACTGCCCAGCCTCGTGGCGCGAGAGGGCGTCCTGCGGGCGCACCCAGACCGGCTCGAACTGCTCGGCCTCGTCGGCCACGGGGGTCTGGCCTTCGGGCATGCGGGCCACGAGGAAAGGCACGTCAAAGCGGCGGGGCAAATCCTTGTCGGTGATCCAGTGCGCCAGGATGTAGACCTGGTCACCCGCCAGTTGCAGGCCGCGCGCCAGGCACTGCGGGGCAAACGGACCTTTGCGGTCGATCGCTTCAATGTCGTTTTGGTCAGCCCAGCGGCCATCGGCATGGCGGGCAAACAGCACGCCGAGTTCTTCAAAGCTTTCGCGGATGGCAGCAATGGCCTGCGTGAGGCGCAGATCGCTTTGGCCTGGACGGCGGCTGGACTGGGCGTGGGCTGCAGCATCGGCGGCGTCGATGCCGCCGCCCGGGAACACATAAGCGCCCGGCGCAAAGCTGGCGGTCATGGCGCGGCGGGTCATCAGCACTTCAAGGCCTTGCGGGCCGTCGCGCAGCAGGAGCACGGTGGCAGCAGGACGCAGGGGCGCGGGTTCGCGCTGGGCATGGAGGAGTTGGGTAGAACGGACCATGCGGGTCATTATCTCTGGCTTGTTCTCGGGTCGCCGGACTGACGCGAAGGGGCCGTGCCCAGGGTTCCTCATGCTGCGGGGGTACGCAGAAATCGTCACCCTGGGCACGGCCCCTTCGCGTCAGACAGAGGTCTCAAAACGCCCAACGCTCCCCCTGTCCCGCCCCCTGCCACACTCGCAAACCACATCACCAGACAGCGATAATCCCTGAATGCAAATCCGCTTTACCAAGATGCAAGGCGCGGGCAACGACTTTGTTGTGCTCGACGAAACCCGGGGCCGGTTGAACCTGAACGAAGGCCAGTACCGCTTTCTGGCCGACCGCCACTTTGGTGTGGGCGCCGACCAGATCCTGAGCGTGCGGCCCTCGCCCGCCGCCGGGCTGGACTTTGAATACGTCATCCACAACGCCGACGGCGGCGAGGTCGAGCACTGCGGCAACGGTGCCCGCTGCTTTGTGCGCTACGTGCGCGACCACCAGCTCACCGACAAAACCACCGTGCGCGTGAAAGTGCAAAAGGGCGAGATCGAGCTGACCATGAACCCCGATGGCCGGGTCACGGTGGACATGGGTGCGCCGGTGTTCGACCTGCCTCAGGTGCCTTTCAACCCTGCCGGTCTGGTCACGGCCAATGTCAATGGCTGGACGGTGTATGACCTGCCGCTGGGCGCACAAGGCAGCGCTCGCGTGGGTGTGGTGTCCATGGGCAACCCGCACGCGGTGCAACGTGTGGACAACGTGGACACCGCCCCCGTGCTCACCCAAGGCCCCCTGATCGAACACCACAGCGCTTTTCCAAAGCGGGTGAACGCCGGCTTCATGCAGATCGTCTCGCGCACGCAAATCCGCCTGCGCGTGTACGAGCGCGGCTCGGGCGAGACCCTGGCCTGTGGCACCGGCGCCTGCGCCGCCGTGGTGGCGGGCATCCGCCAGGGCTGGCTGGACAGCCGCGTGGACGTGCAGACCCATGGCGGTATGCTCACCATCGAATGGGCCGGCCAGGCCGGCGACCCTGTGCGCATGACCGGCCCAGCCACCCCGGTGTTTGAAGGCACCATCGACATTCCCGACGACCTCTGAAGCATGACCATGAGCAACACCCCGCAGATGGCCCCGATCACCGAAGACGACATCGCCAACTACCTGGCCAACACGCCCGACTTCTTCGAGCGCCACGCCGAGCTGCTGGCCAGCGTGCAGCTCACGCACCCCCACAGCCAGCGCGCCGTGGGCCTGCAGGAGCGCCAGGCGCTCATGCTGCGCGACAAGATCAAGTCGCTGGAGCACCGCATCATGGACATGTTCCGCCATGCGCATGAGAACATGGCCCTGACGGACAAGATGCACCGCTGGGCCTGCGATCTGCTGGCGACACCCACCGCCGATCTGCCCGCCGTCACGGTGGACAACCTGCACGACTTGTTCCAGGTGCCGCAGGTGGCCCTGCGGCTGTGGAATCTGGACGCCAGCCACGCCCAGGCGCCTTACGCACAAGGCGTGACCGAAGCTGTGCGCGAGCAAGCCGCTGGCCTGGGCACGCCTTATGTGGGCGCCAACACCGGATTTGAGGCCGTGCAATGGCTGGACGAACCTGCCCAGGCCGCGTCAGTGGCACTGATGGCGCTGCGCCCGGCCCCGGGGCAAGACGCCTTTGGCCTGCTGGTGCTGGCCTCGCCCGACGCCCAGCGTTTCAACAGCCAGATGGGCACCGAACTGCTCGAACGCCTGGCCGAGCTGGCTGGGGCCGCACTCTCCAGCCTGCGCCAGACGCAGGCCTGAGCGCCCGATGGACAGCGCCCCGGCTTCGGAAATGCCACCCGGGTCCGGGCCGCTGGACCCGCTCGCGGCGCGTTACTTGGACCATGTGCGCTTTGAAAAGCGGCTGGCCGAACGCACCTGCACCCTTTACCGGCTCGACCTGGAGCGCCTGGCCGAGATGGCCCAGGCTTCGGGCATCGGCTTGCTGCAGGCGCAGCCCACCCACATCCGCCGCTGGGTGGCGCAGATGCACAGCGCTGGGCGCAGCGGGCGCGGCATTGCGCTCATCCTGTCGGGCTGGCGTGGCTTCTACACCTGGCTGGGCCGTGAAGGCCTGATCGCCAGCAACCCGGTGCAGGGCGTGCGTGCGCCCAAGGCCCCCAAACCGCTGCCCAAAGCCCTGGGCGTGGACGAAGCGGTGCAACTGGCCGAACACGACAACCCCGACGACGACCCCTGGCTAGAAGCACGTGATGCGGCCATGGTGGAACTGCTGTATGGCAGCGGCCTGCGCGTGGCTGAGCTGACGGGGCTCGATGTCTGCGCCAGCGACGAGGCTCTGCGTCAGGGTCGCGGCTGGATCGACCTTCAGGCCGCAGAGGCCCAGGTGCAGGGCAAGGGCAGCAAACGCCGCACCGTGCCGCTGGGCAGTGCCGCTGTTCATGCACTTGAACACTGGCTCGGCATCCGAACCCAGGTGCCCGGCATGCTGAGCGCCCCCGTGCCAGGCGTATCCAGCCAGGCCCTGGCGCTGTTCCCCGGCCGGCATGGCACGCGGCTGACGGCGCAGTCGGTCTGGCAGCGCCTCAAGCGCCGCAGCCTGCAGGCCGGCCTGGCCACGCCGGTGCACCCGCACATGCTGCGCCATTCGTTCGCTAGCCATGTGCTGCAGTCCAGCGGCGACCTACGCGCCGTGCAGGAGCTGCTGGGCCACGCCAACATCACCACCACGCAGGTCTATACGCGGCTGGATTTCCAGCACCTGGCCAAGGCGTATGACGCGGCCCACCCACGGGCGAAACGCAAAAGCTGAGCACCGCAAAACCTGCAACAGAGCATGAGGCAGAGGGGAAGGCCGGACGCCGATTTCTGGTACCCCAGCATGAGGCGTTCGGCCTTCCCCTCTGCCTCGTGCGGCTCAGCCCCGGCGAGGGCATGAGCAAGGGCAACGCCAGGTTCCTCATGCTGCCCCGAAGAGCAGAAATCGTCACCCGGCGTTGCCCTTGCTCATGCTTTGGCTGGTTCACCCAAGACAGGGATAATTGCACCCTTCTGCTTGATAACCACAAGCCCGTCACCATGATCCGCGTCTCCGAACTCAAACTCCCCCTGTCCGCCCTCCCGGTCGAAGAACGCCGCGCCGTCGATGCGCCGGCCGAAACCGACGAAGACCGCCTGCCCCCACCCCACCCCGAAGCCGCCCTGCGCCAGCTGGCCGCCCAGGCGCTGGGCATCGCGCAGACCGACATCGCCACGCTGCACGTCTTCAAGCGCAGTTTTGACGCCCGCAAGGCCGAGCTGCTGGCCGTGTTCATCGTCGACCTGACGCTGACCCAGCCCGAACGCGAAACCGCTTTGCTGCAACAGTTCGACCCAAACCCGCACATCCAGCCTACGCCCGACATGAACTGGCACGCCCCGGTGCAGGCCCCTGCCGGTTTCGGCATGCAGGCGGGCGAGCGCCCCGTGGTGGTGGGCTTTGGCCCCTGCGGCATGCTGGCGGCACTGACCCTGGCGCAAATGGGCTTCAAGCCCATCGTGCTCGAACGCGGCCGCACCGTGCGTCAGCGCACCAAAGACACCTGGGGCCTGTGGCGCAAGAAAGTGCTGCAGCCCGAAAGCAATGTGCAGTTCGGCGAAGGCGGTGCGGGCACGTTTTCGGACGGCAAGCTCTACAGCCAGATCAAGGACCCGCGCCATCTTGGCCGCAAAGTCATTGAAGAATTTGTGAAAGCCGGTGCGCCCAGCGACATTTTGTATGCTGCACACCCGCACATCGGCACCTTCAAGCTGGTCAAGGTCGTCGAAAGCATCCGCGAGCAGATCGTGGCACTCGGCGGCGAGATCCGGTTTGAGCAGCGCGTGACCGACCTGCAGCTGGATGCGCAGCACCGCGTGCAAGGCCTGCAGGTGCTGGACCAGGCCAGTGGCCAGACTTACAGCCTGCCCACACGCCAGGTGGTGATGGCGCTGGGCCACAGTGCGCGCGACACCTTCCTCATGCTGCACCGCCGGGGGGTGCAGATGGACGCCAAGGCGTTTTCGATCGGGGTGCGCATCGAGCACCCGCAAAGCGTGATCGACAAGGCACGCTGGGGCAAACACGCAGGCCACCCGCTGCTGGGTGCGGCCGACTACAAGCTGGTGCACCACGCGCAAAACGGGCGGGCGGTCTACAGCTTCTGCATGTGCCCGGGCGGCACCGTGGTGGCCGCCACCAGCGAGCCGGGGCGCGTGGTCACCAACGGCATGAGCCAGTACTCGCGCGCCGAGCGCAACGCCAACGCGGGCATGGTGGTGGGCATCGAGCCCAGCGATTTTCCGCAGCAAGACCGCACCGCCTGGACAGCCGCCTTTGGCGCGGCTGACGGGGCAGCCTTGGCCGACGAAGCACAGGCCTGCGCCCAGCGTGGCCAAGTGCACCCGCTGGCGGGCATCGTGCTGCAGCGGCAACTCGAAACCCAAGCCTATGAGGTGGGCGGCGGCACCTACGAAGCACCTGCACAACGGGTGGGTGACTTTCTGGCCGCACGGCCCAGCACCCAGCTGGGCGGGGTGCAGCCGTCGTACAAGCCGGGCATCCACCTCACCGATCTGGCGCAGGTGCTGCCTGACTACGCGGTGGCTGCCATGCGTGAGGCCCTGCCCGCCTTTGGCCGCAAGATCAAGGGCTACGACATGCCCGATGCACTGATGACGGCAGTAGAGACGCGCACCTCCTCGCCCTTGCGCATCCCGCGTGGCGAGGCCTTTGAAAGCCCCAACACCCCCGGCCTGTACCCCGCTGGCGAAGGTGCCAGCTACGCGGGCGGCATTTTGTCGGCTGGGGTGGACGGCATCAAGGTGGCCGAGGCCCTGGCCAAAGCCCACCACAACGTGTGGACCGCATGACACCCGAACTGCGCCAACTGCTGGGCAGCCAGCCCTTCACCCGCTTTTTGCTGGCCCGTTTTTTTGGCCTGACCGCCAGCCAGATGCTGATGGTGGCGCTGGCCTGGCACATGTACGACCTGACCCGCAGCGCTTGGGATTTGGGGCTGGTCGGCCTGTTCCAGTTTGTGCCTGCCTTGCTGGTCACACTGCCCGCAGGCCAACTGGTGGACCGCTGGCACCGTGGGCGCATTTTTGCAAGCTGCGTGTCGCTGCAGGCCCTCACGGCCCTGGTGCTGGTCGGCGCCATCGGCCTGGGGCAGGACAGCCGCCACCTGATTCTGGCGCTGTCGGTGGTGCTGGGTGTGGTGCGCGCCTTTCAGATGCCGGCCCAGCAAGCCCTGACGCCCTTGTTGGTGCCGCCCCCATTGCTGGCGCGGGCCGTGGCCCTCAGTTCAAGCGCGGTGCAGGTCAGCGTGATTGGTGGCCCCGCGCTGGGCGGCGTGCTGTATGCCGCTGGCGCGGGAGCGGTGTACGCCACCTGCAGCGTGCTGTCGCTGGCCGCTGGTGCGCTGGCGCTGCGGGTGCATTACGCGCACGCCCCCACGCTCGGTCGCGCGGCGTCGTGGCGCGATGCCTTGGCAGGTTTGGGCTTTGTCTGGCGGCGCAAGGTCTTGCTGGGTGCCGTGTCTTTGGACATGTTTGCCGTGCTGCTGGGCGGCGCCGTGGCCTTGCTGCCCATTTACGCGCGCGACATCCTGCACACCGGCCCCGAAGGCCTGGGCCTGCTGCGCGCCGCACCTGCGGTGGGTGCCTTGCTCATGTCGCTGGTGCTGACGCGCTGGCCACTGCAGCACCATGTGGGTCGCCTGCTGTTTGCAGCAGTGGCAGTGTTCGGGCTGGCCACCGTGGCGTTTGGCCTGAGCCAGCAGCTGTGGCTGTCCGTGCTGGCCCTGGCCGTGACCGGTGCGGCCGACAACATCAGCGTGGTGGTGCGCCTGACGGTGATGCAACTGGAAACGCCCGACGAGATGCGCGGACGCGTGGCCGCCGTCAACTCGATCTTCATCGGTGCATCCAACCAGCTGGGCGAATTCGAGTCCGGCGCGGTGGCCGCCTTGTGGGGACCAGAAGCATCGGCGATCAGCGGTGGCTTGGGCACCGTGCTGGTCGCACTGCTGTGGTGGCGCCTGTTCCCGGCACTGGCGCAGCGCGATCGGCTGCGCGGCTGAGGAACACCGTCCGCTACAGTTCGCCCGTGAACCACCGCACCTCAAGGACCCTCATGAAAACCCTGAAACACTTTGCGCTGCGTTTTGCAGGCACCGCTGCCTTGTTCGCGTCTTTGCTGGCTTCTCCGCTGCACGCGCAAACCGCCTTTCCCACCAAGCCCCTCAAAATCGTGGTGCCCAATGCTGCTGGGGGCGCTGCCGACATCACTGCCCGCACCGTGGGCCAAAAACTCAGCGAGGCGCTGGGCCAGCCGGTGGTCATCGAGAACAAGCCCAGCGCAGGCGGCATCGTGGCCGGCGAGCTGGTGGCCCGCGCCGAACCGGACGGCCACACCCTGCTCTTGATCTCCAGCGGCACCGCCGTCAGCGCCGGCCTGTTCAAAAGCCTGCCCTTCGACACCGTCAAGGACTTCGCGCCGGTGTCCAAGCTGGCGTCCTTTGACCTGGTGATCGCGGTGGCCGAGAACAGCCGCTTCAAGAACTTTGGCGAACTGCTGGCCTACAGCCGCGCCAACCCCGGCAAGCTCAACATCGGCACACCCCAGATCGGCACCACCCAGAACCTGGCCGCCGAACTGTTCCTGAGCACCGCCGGTTTGCAGGCGCAGATCGTGCCTTTCAATGGCACCCCGCCCGTCATCACCGCGCTGCGCGGCGGCTCGCTGGACGCCATGCTGGACATCCTGGGACCGGTGATGCCACAGATCAAGTCCAACGCGCTGCGCCCGCTGGCCCTGCTGGGCGACAAGCGCGCCCCCAGTCTGCCGGATGTGCCCACCGCGCAAGAGTCGGGCGGTACGCTGGCCAAGTTCCACGCCAGCTCCTGGAACGGCCTGGCCGTGCCCGCCAAGACGCCGCGCGATGTGGTGCAGCGCCTGAGCGCCGAGATTCAGAAGGTGATGGACCTGCCCGATGTGAAAAAGCGCCTGAGCGATGTGAACCTGTACGCCCAGGGCAGCACGCCCGAGCAAGCCGCCAGCCTGCTGGCACAGGACATTCGCCGCTGGGGCGAGGTGATTGCCAAGGCCAAGATTGAGAAGCAGTGAGGGCAGGGGCCAGCGTTTGCCCAGAGCTTCTTATTCTTCAAACAGTTCGGAGTGCGTGCCTGCACGGACAAAGATGATGGTGCTGGCTTCCAGCCGATAGATCAGCAGAAAATCGCCGCCAATATGGCACTCGCGGTGATCGGCCCAATCGCCCTTGAGCGGGTGGTCGAGCCATTCTGGCCCCAAGGGCGCATCGTTGCCGATCAGCAGCAGCATGGCCTCTTTCAAGCGCTTGAGGTCGTAGCGGCCCGAGTGGGAGAGGCGCACCCAGTCTTTGAGGAACGACTTGGTGTAATCGCACGCCCTCGGTGGCGTTGCCCGCTTACTGCTGGCGGGCTTCTTCAAGGCCATGGATCAGGGCATCGGCAGAGTCAAAACGGGCCGCGCGTGCCTTCATCATCGCGCGCGCCTCTTGCATTGCGGCGCGGGTCTGGGCGTTGGGCACCTTGAGTTCCAGCGGAAAAGCCTGGTCGTTCACCACGCGCTTGAGCAGGATGCGAACCGCATCGGACACGGACAAGCCCATGGCCGCCAGTGCCTCGCCAGCTTGCGCCTTGATTTCTTCATCCACCCGAACATGCAGCATTGTGGTGTGGGCCATGGTTTGATCCTCCGTTGCCACAATTATGTATCTCATTGGAGATACAGTCAAATTACTCCACCGTCACGCTCTTCGCCAAATTCCTCGGCTTGTCCACATCCGTCCCCCGCGCACACGCGGTGTGGTAGCTGAGCAGCTGCAGCGGCACCACATGCAGGATGGGTGAGAGCACGCCGTAGTGCTCGGGCATGCGGATCACGTTGACGCCTTCGCTGCTTTCAATCTTCGTGTCGCCGTCGGCCAGCACATAGAGCACGCCGCCGCGGGCGCGCACTTCCTGCATATTGCTTTTGAGCTTTTCGAGCAGCACGTCGTTGGGCGCCACGGTCACCACCGGCATGGCGCTGGTGACCAGCGCCAGCGGACCGTGCTTGAGTTCACCTGCGGCATAGGCTTCGGCGTGGATGTAGGTGATCTCTTTGAGCTTGAGCGCCCCTTCGAGCGCGATGGGGTAGTGCGTGCCCCGGCCGAGGAACAGTGCGTTTTCCTTGCTGGCAAATTCTTCGGCCCAGCTGATGATTTGCGGCTCCAGCGCCAGCACGGCTTGCAGTGCGGCGGGCAGGTGGCGCATGGCTTTGATGTGCGCCGCTTCTTCGGCGTCGCTCAAGCGCCCCTGGCTCTGCGCCAGTGCCAGTGTCAGCAGGAACAGGCCCGCCAGTTGCGTGGTGAAGGCCTTGGTGGAGGCCACACCGATTTCGGCCCCCGCACGCGTCACATAAGCATGCTTGCACTCACGCACCATGGCACTGGTGCCCACATTGCAAATGGTGAGCGTTTGCGTCATGCCCAGGCTTTGCGCGTGGCGCAGCGCGGCCAGGGTGTCGGCGGTCTCGCCGCTTTGGGTGATGGTGACCACCAGCGTTTTCGGGTCGGGCACCGATTCACGGTAGCGGTATTCACTGGCAATCTCGACCTGGCAGGGCACTTTGGCAATGGCCTCGATCCAGTACTTGGCCACGCAACCGCTGTAGTAGCTGGTGCCGCAGGCCAGGATCAGCACCTTGTCGATGGCCTTGAAGGTGCGGTAAGCGCCGTCGCCAAACAGCTCGGGCGTGATGCCTTCCACGCCTTCGAGCGTGTCGGCAATGGCGCGCGGCTGCTCGAAGATTTCTTTTTGCATGTAGTGGCGGTACGGCCCCAGATCGGCGGCGCCGCTGTGGGCGTGCACCGTTTTCACCGGGCGCTGCACGGCCTTGTGCTCGCGGTCCACCACCCAGTATTTGCCCAGCTGGATGTCCACCACATCGCCTTCTTCCAGATACACGATCTGGTCGGTCACGCCGGCCAGGGCCATGGCGTCGCTGGCCAAAAAGGTTTCGCCCTGGCCTGCACCGAGGATGAGGGGTGAGCCCGCACGCGCCCCGATCACGCGCTGCGGCTCGTCCTTGTGGAAGACGGCAATCGCGTAGGCCCCGTGCAGCTGCTGGACAGCGGCCTTGACAGCTTCAAAGATGTCGCCGTCGTACAGGCTGTCCACCAAATGGGCAATCACTTCGGTATCGGTCTGGCTGGCAAACACATAGCCTTTGGCCTGCAGGGCGGCGCGCAGCTCTTCGTGGTTTTCGATGATGCCGTTGTGCACCAGAGCCACACGGCCCGGCTTGTCACCCACCGGGCCTGTGCCGTGGCTGAAGTGAGGGTGCGCGTTGTGCACCGCTGGCGCGCCGTGCGTGGCCCAGCGGGTGTGGGCGATGCCGGTGCCGCCTTCGACCTTGTCGGCGCTGACCTGGTCCATCAGCTCGGCCACCCGCGAGGTGCTGCGGGCGCGCTGCAAGCCGCCGCTGTGCCCACCCAGGCTGGCGGCGTGCACGGCCACGCCACAAGAGTCATAGCCCCGGTATTCCAGGCGCTGCAGGCCCTGCACCAGCACGGGAACGATGTTGCGATGGGAAACGGCGCCGACGATGCCACACATGGTGATGAACCTTTGAACGATGGAATGCGTGGATCGTAAAACCCCTTAAAAGAAATTTCAGGTCATTTTTTATTTAAAAATGATTTATTTGATCACTGAATCGGATTTGTGAATTTTTATTTCATAAAATAACGCTCAATGATCGAACAAAACCTGGATGACATCGACCTGCAGCTGCTCGCCGCCTTGCAGCACGATGCCAGCCTGAGCAATGTGGCACTGGCCGAGCGGGTGCATGTGTCGCCGCCCACCTGCCTGCGCCGCATCAAGCGGCTGACCGAGGGCGGGTGGATCGAGCGGCAAGTGGCCATCTTGAACCGCGACAAGCTGGGGCACGGCCTGCAGGCTCTGGTGGAAGTCACGCTGGACCACCAAGGCGCCGAACACCTGGACGCCTTTGAGGCGCGTGCCGTGGCGGACGCCGCAGTGCAACAGTGCTGGCGCGTGTCGCCCGGCCCGGACTTTGTGCTGGTCATCCACGCCAGCGACATGGGCGACTACCTGGCCGTGACGCAACGCCTGTTCACGCAGGACGCCAACGTGCGCAATGTGAAAGCGTTTTTTGCCACCAAGCGGGCCAAGTTCGGCACGCAGATCACTTTGCCGAGCGCACCCTGACGCTCACGCCTTCTTGGCAGGCCGTTTCCAGTTGGCAATGCCGACCTGCTTGCCCCGCGCCACGCTCAAAGCGCCCGGCTCGGTGCTCTTGGTGATGGTGGAGCCCCCACCCACCGTGCCGCCAGCGCCAATGGTGACAGGCGCCACCAGCACGCAGTTGCTGCCGATGTGGACATCGGCCTCGATCACGGTGCGGTGCTTGTTGGCGCCGTCGTAATTGGCCGTGATGCTGCCCGCGCCGTAGTTGACGCGCTCGCCCACAGTGGCGTCGCCCAGGTAGGCCAGGTGGTTGGCTTTGGCGCCTTTGGCCAGGGTGGAATTTTTCACCTCGACAAAGTTGCCGATGTGGACCTCGGCGCCCAATTGCGCGCCTGGGCGCAGACGCGCAAAGGGGCCGATCAGGGCGCCCTCGCCCACGCTCACGCCCAGCTTTTCGCCGTCGATGTGGGTGAAGGGGTGGATCACCGCACCGGCGGCAATGGTGCAGTTGGCCAGCACGCAGTGGGCACCAATGCGCACACCGTCGCCCAGCGCTACCCGTCCTTCAAAAATACAGTTAACGTCGATCTCCACGTCCTGGCCGCAGTGCAGGGCGCCGCGCACGTCCAGGCGCGCCGGGTCTTTGAGTCGAACGCCGTCGGCCATCAGCGTTTGCGCCTGCTGCAACTGGTAGGCACGCTCCAGTTCGGCCAGTTGCTGCGGGCTGTTGACCCCCGCCACCTGCACCGCATCGCGGATGGTGTGTGCCACCACCTGCACGCCATCGGCCACGGCAAACTTCACGATGTCGGTCAGGTAGTACTCGTTTTGCGCGTTGCGGTTGTCCAAGCGCGCCAGCCAGCCTTTGAGCAGGCGTGCGGGCACGGCCATGATGCCGCTGTAGATCTCGTGGATGGTGCGCTGGGTCTCGTTGGCATCCTTGTGCTCGACGATGGCGTGCACCGAGCCGTTGGGGCTGCGCACGATGCGGCCATAGCCCGTCGGGTCGTCCATGTCCAGGGTCAGCAAGGCCAGTTGCTGACCGGCGCATGCGGCCAGCAAGGCCTGCAGGGTGTCGGCGCGTGTCAAAGGCACATCGCCCGAGAGCACCACCACCACGCCGTCGTCGGGCAGCACGGGCACCGCCTGCTGCACAGCGTGGCCCGTGCCCAGTTGCGGCTCTTGACGCACAAACTGCAGCGCCAGACCTTGCTCGCGCGCTTTGAGACGGGTCTCCACCTCTTCGGCGCCATGCCCGGTGATGACCACCGCCATGCGCGCCTGCAGTTGCGCTGCTGTGCCCAGCACATGCTGCACCAGGGGCTGGCCTGCCAGGTCCTGCAACACCTTGGGGCGACGGCTTTTCATGCGGGTGCCTTTGCCGGCGGCCATGACGACCACGTCCAAAGCGATGGGGGTGTTTTGACTCATTGCAAACCTCTGCGGTGTCGGAGCCGCGCCACAGGCGCGGGCTGTCTTTCGATTATCGCCAAGGCGCAAACGCACTAAGATGGGCACATGGACAGATTGCGAACAATTTGTGTGCTGGGCACGCTGGCTGGCCTCGTGGCTTGCGGGGGTGGGGGCAGTGCCTCGTACCCGCCTTCCACCCCCACCACCTGTACCCTGGCCCTTCAATACGCCAATGGCAGCAGCAGCGGCATTGCCATAGCGCCACAAGCCGCTTCCAGTGACCGCAACTTCAATGCCTGCAACCTGGCCCTGGTGCAATCCGCCAAACTGACCGTGTGCATAGACCACCCCAGCCTGAGCGAGGTCAGCGGGCAACTGCGGCTGGCAGGCAGCCCCGTTTTGACGTTCGCCGCGAGCTCTGGCCCCGCCGTGGGCACCAGTTGCCTGGCCCAGTCGGGCGGTACCACCACCTTGCGCGAATTCACGGTCAGTTCTGGCAATCTGCCCAGCGCAGCACTGAGCGGCGGGCCTTGGTCCGTGGTTCTGTCCGATTCAGTTCCCAGCAACAACCAGAGTGGCTATTTCGTCGCCTGGGCCCTTGAACTGCAGGGCCTGCGCTGATGCGGCAGCTGTGCGCCTGGCTGCTGGTCTTGCTGCTGCAAGGCTGCAGCACACTGCAGTTTGGCTACAACCAGGCGCCGCAGCTGGGCTACTGGTGGCTGGACAGCCAACTCTCGCTCGAAGACACGCAGTCCGAACCCGTGCGCGAGGCCTTGCGGCAGCTGCAACACTGGCACCGCAGCAAAGAATTGCCGGTGTATGCCGACCTGCTGCAAAAACTGCAAGGCATGAGCGAGCGCGATGTCCATGCCGAACAGGTGTGTGAGGTCTGGTCACAGGTCGATGACGGCATGGACCGCGCCATGGTGCAAGCCATCCACCTGGCCGCGCCACTGGTCCTGCAACTGCAGCCTCGGCAATTGCGCCATCTGGTCCGCCACTGGGACGAAAAGAACGAAGACTGGGAAACGCAGTGGCTGCGCGGCAAGCCGCAAGAACGCACCGAGCGGCGACTGGACAAGGCGCTGTCACGCTACCGTGACTTCTACGGCAGCCTGAGCGATGTGCAAACCGCATTGCTGCGCACCCAGATCCAGCAGTCCAGCTGGTCACCCGAATGGGGCCGCCATGAGCGGCTGCGGCGCCAGCAAAACCTGCTGGCCACGTTGCAGCGCCTGCAGCTGGCGGGCACCAGCGCAGCACAGGCCGAAGCCGCCTTGCAGGCGGTTTGGCAACAGTGGCTGCAACCCCCTGTCGGCCCTGAGCAGCAACGCTACAAACGCTGGGTCGCACAGTCCTGCAAAGACCTGGCCGAACTGCACAACAGCACCAGCACCGAACAGCGCCAGCGTGCCTTGCGCAAGCTGCGTGGCTACGAAAACGACTTGCGCGAGCTGATGCCGCCCCGCTGACCAGCGCAGGCAGCAAAAAGGCCGCTGTCGCGGCCTTTTTGCATCTCGTTCTGCAGTTTGGGTCAGGCCTGCAGTGACTTCCACATCTCCATGTCGCGCTCGGCCGTCCAGATGCGCGGATGCTTGATGCCGCTGGCTTCGTCAAAAGCGCGGGTCACATCAAAGGGCAGGCAATGCTCGTAAATGAACACATGGCCAAAGATCGGGTCCATGCTCTTGCGGGTGTGGGCCATGGCGGCTTTCAGATCCATGCCTGCAGCCACGGCCTCTTGACCGGCCTTGTACAGCGTCTGGACCCAGCGCTTGGTGTAGTCCAGCGCTTTGTTGACGTTGGCGTTGCCCTTCATGGCTTCGCCACGGCCGGGCACGATGAATTCGGGCTTCAGGGCTCGCAGGGCGTCGAGCGTGGCGGGCCACTCTTCAAGTTGAGCGTCACCCGTGTAAACACCGGCTTCGTATTCCACTAGGTCGCCGCTGAACAAGACCTTTTCTTCTTCCACCCAGGCAATCGTGTCGCCCTTGGTGTGGCCGGGGCCGGGGCTCCAGATCTGCACCACCACACCACCCAGGTTGATGCTGAGTTTGCCGGGCACTTCGCCTTTGACCGGATTGCCACCGCCCACCACCATGGTCGGCCAGGTCAGACCGGGCACGCTGTCAGCACCCCGGAACAAACGCGGAAAGCGTTCCATCTCGCTTTTCATGTCCTGCGCACCGCGCTCTTGGATCAAATCGAGCGTGCCCTGGCTGGCGATGATCTCGGTCGCGCCCTCGGCGGCGTAGGCATAGGCGCCCAGCACGCGCACCGCGTGGTAGTGCGTGAGCAACACGTATTTGATGGGCAGGTCGCTGACGGTGCGGATCTTGCGGATCAGGTCCTGCGCCATGGCCGGGGTGGCCGTGGCGTCGCTGACCATGATGAAACGGTCACCGATGATGACGCCCGAGTTCGGGTCGCCCTCGGCGGTGTAGGCCCAGCAGTGTTGGCTGAGCTGTTCAAAGGTGACTTTCTTGTCTTGCAGGTCGGCCTGGCTGGCAAAGGCTTTGGACATGGGGGAAATCTCCGTGGATTGGTGGACAGCGATTTTACCTAATCGTAACGAATTACGCATTGGTAAATTTTCAAGGTTCAGCCCAGCCCCTTTTCGAGCATGGCGACCACCTCTTCGGCAAACTGGGCATAACTCATCGGCCCACCCGGCCGCAGCCAGGTGAAGGTCCAGTTGATCATGCCCAGCAGCATCATGGTCAGGGCCGTCTGATTGGCCGGCGTGAGGCGCATGGGGTAGGCGCGCTTGAGAAAACGGGTCATGGCCGCCACGATGTCACGCTGGCGGTTCAGGATCAGCTCGCGCGGCGACACATCGTCCATCCCGACATCGGGTTCGCCACTGAGGAACTGGGTGTCGTTGAGCAAGGCCGCGTGGCGCGTGGCCGAGGTTTCGTACTCTTGCAAAAAAGCGCGCACCAGCTCGTGCAAGGCCGCACGGTCGTCCAGGTTCTGGCGCTGGGCCTTGGCTTCGGTCTGGGCGATCAGCGTGAGCAGGCGCTGGGTGTGGCGGTCGAGCAGGTCAAACAGAATCGCGTCCTTGCTCTCGTAGTAATGGTAGAGCCGCGCCTTGGACGTGCCGCAGGCGGCGGCAATCTCGTTCATGCTGGCAGCGGGGTAGCTGCGCTGGGCAAAACACTGCGCAGCGGTGTCCAGGATCGCGTCGCGTTTGAGGTCGTGAGAAGCTGATTTGGGGCGGGCCATGGCGGCATTGTGCCAGCCAGGCCCGTGCCATTGCGGCATTGGCGCCCCTGGCGCCAGAAGCTCAGGCGGTCGGATCGGGCGCAGTGACTTGCCGAACCGAACGCCACTTTGCACGCCACGGGTGCCGCACCAGCCCCTGCAGCAAATGCCCGGACGCCAGCGCCAGCTGCAGCCAGGCCTGCGCCCAATGTGTCCACAGCGCTGACAGCGGGGCCGCCACGTCGGGCGCACTCAACTCAAGCCCTGCAGGCAAGGCCCGCCAGTCAAAGTCCAGCGCCTGACGGGCATCCACCGACTCCATGACCAGATGCACACCCGCTGGCACGTCCAGCATCTGGCCAGGGGCCAGAAACACGTCTTGTGCGGCAGCCGGTGTGCCACCCGCCGTGGACGGCCAGGTGATCCATGCACAACCCTGAACAAGCAGAATCTGGCTCGCCTGGCGTGGCATCAGACTGATGGCGCGCTGAGGCGCCACATGCCAAGTGCCTGGCCAACGCGCATGGCGCTTCTGACATTGTTGCAGTGAGGGGCATAGATCCTGTTCGGGCATATCAGACTCCTTTATGAAAAATGCTTCAGGATCACCCATGATGCGTTGTTTAGGGTGAATTTTCCAATGAATTCCTTCTACACTATTGATTCCAATTTCGCATCAATCAAGCCATGCCCTATGTGCCCCGCTCTGCCCGCCAGCGTCCCCTATCGGTCGGGCATCTGCGGACCTTCACGGCGGTGGCGCAGCACCTGAACTTTCGCGCAGCCGCCGAAACCCTGGCCTTGACCCAAAGCGCGGTCAGCCGCCAGGTGCAGGCACTGGAGCAGGAGGTGGGCACCGCGCTGTTTTTGCGCCACACACGCAGCGTCGAACTCACCCAGGCAGGCAGCCTGTTGCTGCGCGCCTGCAGCACGGCACTCGGTCAGATCGATTCGGCCGTGCAGCACATCCGCCACAGCCATGGCCGCAAGATCGTTTCGGTCACCACCTGGGCCTCTTTTGCCAGCATGTGGCTGATCCCCCGGCTGGAAATCTTTCAGCGCGAACACCCCGAAATCGACATCCGCATCGACGCCTCCGACCAGTACGTGGACCTGTCCACCTCGGACGTTGACCTGGCACTGCGCTACGCCCGCCCGCAGCAGATGCCCGCAGCAGCCATGCGGCTGTTCGGAGAACAGATCACGCCGGTGGCCAGCCGCTGGTTGTTGCAGCACCAGTCCATCCAGCACATCGAGGACCTGAGGCAATGCACGCTGATCGAATCGGGGGACATCGAGAAAAGCCCCAGCCTCGAATGGCTCAGCTGGCGCCGCTGGCTGGACCACTTTGCACCGCAAGCCACGGGCGTGGGCACGCTGCAGCCAGGCGCATCGGCACTGGCGCCCCAGCGCTGGCTGTATTTCAACTACGCCTACCAAAACGCGCAGGCTGCGCTGGCCGGTCAGGGGGTGGCGCTGGCCCGGCTGCCCCTGGTGGCCGAAAACCTGGCACGCGGCGATCTGGTCGAAGTGCTGCCCGACACCCGCCTGCAAACCCCCATGGCGTATTGGCTGGTGACCGCGCCACAGGCGGGCAGCAAACCCGAGGTCATGGCCTTTTGCGAATGGCTCAAGGCCGAGGCCCACAACACGCGCCTGGCCATGGGCGAATGACTCAGACCGGCCAGACCACGCCGTTGTCGTTCAAGATAGCGTCCAGCGGCTCGTCGTGCGGCTCGGGTTCCAGGTCATCCACGTAGCCCTGGGTGTAGCCCAGGCCCACGGTGAAGGGCTTGGGTTGTAACGTGGCCAGCGTGCGGTCGTAAAAGCCGCCGCCATAACCCAGGCGGTAACCACCAGTGCCGTAGCCCACGCAGGGCACAAACAGCAGCGTGGGCACGATGATTTCGGTGTCCTTGGGTTTGGGGATGCCGTAGGCGTCTTCTTCCATGGGGCAGCCGGGGTACCAGGCATGGAAGGTCAGGGTTTTGTGCAGCTTGTTGACCACTGGCAGGCCAATGCGGCGGCGCTGGGGCTGGTCCATCAACTCGCCGTCTTCCTTCCAGCGGTGCAGCACCGGCAGCGGGTCAAACTCGCCCTTGATGGGCCAGTAAGCGCCAATCACGGCATCGGGCCGCCCCACCAGCCAGATGCGCATCACGCGCTGCAGCGCTTCGGCGCGTTCCAGCCGGTCGGGCAGGTTCAGTCTTTCTTCGATCAGCGCCGTGCGCAGGGCTTTTTTGGCCTGTGCTTTGTCCATAATCGGGCATGCCTTCATTCAAGCGTTTGCCTGCCATTCTGACACCTCGGCGTGTCCTTGCCCTGACCTTCACACTGACCACCGCCCTGACGCTGCCCGCCTGCGCCCAAACACCCAAGCGCGGCGACGACACCCTGCTGGAAATGCACCAGGCCTTTCGCAAGCTGGACCGCAACCGCCTGAGCAGCCTGCTGCCGCAGGTGCAAGGCCACACACTGGAAGCACTGGCGGCCTATTGGGAGCTGCGTGCTCGCCTGGACACCGCCAGCGAAAGCGAAATCCAGGCTTTTCTGACACGCTACAGCGGCACCTACTACGAAGACCGCCTGCGCAACGACTGGCTGCAACTGCTGGGCCGCCGCCGCGACTGGAGCACGATCGCGGTCGAATTTCCCAAATACCGCATGGGCGACGACCGCGAGGTGCGTTGCTACGCGCTGGCGGCCGACGCGGTGCTGAGCAAAAAAGACGTGGCCTCCGAAGCGTTGCGCCTGTGGTATGCCCAGCGTGATGCCGACGACGGCTGCACCTGGCTGGCCGAACACCTGCACTCGGGCAAAAAGATCAACGGTGTCGAACTCTGGCGCCGCGCGCGCATCGCCATGGATGCCAACAAGCCCAAGGCCGCCAAAGACGCCGCCGACATCCAGGCGCCGCGCTTGTCCGAACAGGTCACCCTGATCTTCAACGACCCGGCCAAATACCTGGACAAGCGCATCGTCGCCGTCACGCGCAACCGCAAGGAGCTGGCAGTGCTGGCCCTGATCCGCCTGGCCGCCAGCAACCCCGACAAGGCCGCCGACCTGCTGGACAAGCGCTGGGGCCTGATGCTGTCGGCCGAAGAGAAAAACTGGACCTGGGGCGTGATCGGCAAGCAGGCCGCGCAAAAGCTGCAGGAGAACGCCAGCCAGTACTTTGCCAAGGTTCACAAGGACAGTGACCTCAATGACGATTTGCTGACCTGGAAAGTGCGTGCTGCACTGCGCACTGGCCAGTGGCGCCAGGTGCTGGACGCTACCGAAGCCCTGAGTGTGGAGGCCCGCCAGGATGCCGCCTGGACCTACTGGCGCGCCCGCGCCCTGCTGGCCACCGCCAGCCAGGAGCCCCAGCGCCAGCAGGCCTACGAACTGCTGCGCGGCATGGCCGGTGTGCGCGGGTTTTACGAACAACTGGCCATGGAAGACCTGGGCCAGCCCATCACCGTACCGCCTGCGCCCGCCCCCCTGAGCACCACTGAAAAAGCCCAGGCCTTTGCCAACGCAGGGCTGCAGCGTGCGCTCTACGCCATCCAGATCGGCTTGCGCCCCGAGGGCAACCGCGAGTGGAACTACAGCACCAACCTGCACACGCCCGGCGGCATGAACGACCGCGAACTGCTGGCCGCCGCCGACCTGGCCTGTCAGCGCCAGGTCTGGGACCGCTGCATCAACACCAGTGACCGCACCAAAGGCGTGGTCGATTTCGAGCAACGCTTTCCGATGCCGCTGCGCGAGATCGTGGTGCGCCGCGCCAATGGCATCGGCCTGGACCCGGCCTATGTGTACGGCCTGATCCGCCAGGAAAGCCGCTTCATCATGGACGCACGCTCGCATGTGGGCGCCTCGGGCCTGATGCAGGTGATGCCCGCCACCGCCAAATGGACGGCCAAAAAAATCGGGTTGAGCGGTTTCACCCCCGATCAAATCACCGACAAGGAAACCAATGTGGCCATTGGCACCGGCTACCTCAAGCTGGTGCTCGACGACTTTGGTGGCTCCATGCCCATGGCCGCCGCCGCCTACAACGCCGGCCCCGGACGCCCACGCAAATGGCGCGAGGGCCCAGTGCTTGAAGGTGCCATCTGGGCCGAAAACGTGCCTTTTCAGGAAACCCGTGACTACGTGAAAAAGGTGCTTTCCAACACCACCAACTACGCCGCCATCCTGACCGGTCAGCCGCAATCGCTCAAGGCGCGCATGGGCCAGGTGGGGCCGCGCCAGGCCAATGCCCCTGCCGAAAACACCGAACTGCCCTGAGCCTCAGGGCAGGCCCGGCAAAGCGCCGCGCTCAGGCTGTCCCCAACAGGGCGTCCAGGCTTTTGCGGATCTGCTGCTCGATGTGTCCGGCAAGAGGCCCCAGCATCAAACCCAGCTTGAGCTGCAAGTCAAAGCGCTCACCACTCACGGTCAGGCAGCCGCTGGCACCACTGCGCTCAAAATAGACCGTGTCCTGCCTGGCGCCGGTCTCGGTGCGGCACTGCATGCCCCACTCGGTTTCGGCCTCTTTGACCCAGCGCGCCGCAGCCATGCGTGCTGCTTTCAGGCCCAGCGTGTGCTGGCGTTCAATCTTGACTTCAGGCACAGCGCACCTCCACCAGACAGTCGTAGAACACCGGCGCGCGCCCCAGATCGGTCAGCTTCTGGCTGGTGAGTTCGTTCACATTGGTGCCATTGAGGCCCAGCTTGCGCCACCAGATGCCCAGGCCGTGGACCACGCCCGGGCGGGCCCGATCACAGACATGGGCCTTGCAGCGGTAGCGCCCCCGGTCATTGAACACCTCGACCACTGCACCATCGGCAATGCCGCGGGCGGTGGCGTCCTGGGGGTGCATCTCCAGCAAGGGTTCGGCCTCGATGTCGCGCAGGCTTTTCACATTGACAAAGGTCGAGTTAAGGAAGTTGCGCGCAGGCGGCGAGATCATGGCCAGCGGGTAACGCCCATCGCTGCCCGGCGTTTCATGGTTGGGCAGATGGTCGGGCAGGCCGTCCAGGCCCTGATCGGCCAGGCGCTGGCTGAAGAACTCGCAGCGACCCGAAGGGGTCGGGAAGTTCCCCTGGGCAAAAGGGGCATCGGGCAGGGGCAGGCTGGCAAAACCGTGTTCGAGCAGGACCTCGAAATCCTGCGCATCCCCTATGGCGCTGCGGCACAGCTGCTCATCGCTCTCGGCAAAACAGGGGTCGTCAAACCCCATGCGCGCCGCCAGCGCCCGAAAGACATCGGTGTTGCTGCGCGCCTGCCCCACCGGCGCGATCGCCGGGCGGTTGAGCAGCACATCGGTGTGGCCATAGGTGGTGTGGATGTCCCAGTGCTCAAGCTGGGTAGTGGCCGGCAGGATGTAGTCGGCCCAATCGGCCGTGTCGGTCTGGAAATGTTCCAGCACCACGGTGAACAGGTCTTCGCGCGCAAAACCCTGCACCACCTTGCCCGATTCGGGCGCGACCGCCACCGGGTTGCTGTTGTAGACGAGCAGCGCCTCGACCTTCGGGCCAAAAGCAGGCGAGGCGGGCCGCAGCAGATCGTCACCCAGGGTGCTCATGTTCAGGGTGCGTGGGCGGCGCTCGCCCAGCAGGTCTGGTCGCTGCAGCTGCGCCCGGCGCACCGGGAAATGCCCCGAACTCGACAGCAGCAGGCCGCCGGCACGGTGCCGCCAGGCCCCTGTGAGCGCAGGCAGGCAGGCGATCGCCCGCACCGCGTTGCCGCCGCCGCGCACACGTTGCATGCCGTAGTTCAGGCGGATGGCGGCGGGCGTGGTGGTGCCCCAGTCACGCGCCAGGCGGCGAATCTGCTCGGCAGGCACGCCGCAAACCTCGGCGGCGCGTTCGGGGGGCCACTGCAAGGCACGCGCGCGCAGCGCCTCCCAGCCCAGGGTGTGGCGATCGATGTAGTCCTGATCGAGCCAGCCCTGCACGATCAGTTCGTGCATCAGCGCCAGTGCCAGCGCGGCATCGGTGCCGGGCAGCAGTGCGATGTGCTCATGGCATTTGTCGGCGGTTTCACTGCGGCGCGGGTCGATGCACACCAGCCGCGCGCCGCGCCGCTTGGCTTCCTGCGCAATCCGCCAGAAATGCAGGTTGCTGCCGATCGCGTTGCTGCCCCAGATGACGATGAGTTTCGACTCGGCAAAGTGCTGCACCTTCATGCCCACCTTGTTGCCCAGCGTCTGTGTGAGCGCTTCGGCCCCGGCCGAAGCACAGATCGTGCGGTCCAGCAGCGAAGCCCCCAGCCGGTGGAAGAAACGTGCCGACATCGACTCCCCCTGCACCAGCCCCATGGTGCCGGCATAGCTGTAGGGCAGGATGGCCTGGGGATCGCGCGCGGCAATGCTTTGCAGGCGCTGCGCAATGTCATCCAGCGCCTCGTCCCAGCCCACCGGTTCGAAGCGGCCCGAGCCCTTGGGTCCGACGCGCCGCATGGGCGTGAGGATGCGCTCGGGGTGGTAAGTGCGCTCGGTGTAACGCGAGACCTTGGTGCACAGCACGCCGTCGGTCATGGGGTGCGCGGGGTTGCCTTGCACCCGGGTGGCGCGGCCGTTCTCCACGGTGGTCAGCAGGGCGCAGGTGTCGGGGCAATCGTGCGGGCAGGCGCCACGCACCACGGATACAGTGGCTTCGGTCATACGGCCATTGTGGCGCACAAGGCTGGCTGTGGCGAAGTCAGTGGCCAGCCACACACTGCCCCACGGCAGCATCCCCCCGCTGCCAGCACGGTGTGGCCGTGGCCGGGTCGTGCGCAGGAATGCCATCCATGCCGATGCGCACCGCCTGCGTCTGAAACCCCAACGCCCCCTGCCGGTCAAACACCATGCGCAACAGCCAGGCCTGGCGCTGCGCGTCGTTATCGGTCTCCTTCATCACAAAATTGCCCACACTGTAGACAATAGGTTTGCCTTTGTAGTGCTCGATGTCCTGTGTCACATGCGGATGTCCACCGATCACGGCATCGGCTCCGGCGTCAATCATTTTGCGGGCCAGCAGCCGCTGGCGTGCGTTGGCAGTGTGCTCGTTTTCCCAACCCCAGTGCATGAAGGGGATCACCAGATCGGCCTTGTGGACACGGCGCGCACGGCGGATGTCGTCCACCACCTGCTCGTCTTCGCTCCAGGCCGTGCCAGGGGCATCGTGCAGGGCCTCGAAGCTGCGCGGCATGAATTCGTTGTAACTCAAGACCGCGATGCGCAGGCCTTTGCGCTCGACGATCCAGGGCGTGTGCGCTTCGGCCAGGTTCATGCCACCGCCCGCTTGCGCCAGGTCGTTTTGCCGCAACAGCCCCAGCATTTCGGCAAACGCCTCGCGCCCATAGTCGCCCGAATGGTTGTTGGCCAGCGTCACCCCGTCCAAGTGACGGCGCAGCACGGGCAGCACACGCGGGTGGGCGCGGAAGGTGTAATTCTTGCTGCCGGGCTCACCCGTGGTGGCCACCACGCACTCGAGGTTGGCGATGCGGATGTCGGCGCCGGCAAACCAGGGCGCAAACCCGGCCAGCGGGTCGCCCCCGCGCTCGACCAGTGCGCCAGCATCGTCGTCGAGCGTGGTGTCGCCCGCAAACACCAGCGAAACCTGCTGCGCCATCGCCTGCCCGCTGGCCATCAAACTGCCAAGCAGCCAGGCGATGCCGAGCAGTTGGCGCCAAGTCATGGCCGCCCCCGCTGCAAACTGCACTGGTAAATCAATTCACGTTCCATGGGGCCAACATAAAGGTGCTGCTCTCCGGTCAGTGACCCCGGCGCGCCTTCGCCTGGCCAGGTGAAGGGCGGCAGGTATCTGGCTTGCTGCACCAGCACTGTCTGGCCGGCGTTGCGCTGGTAAACGTAGAGTTGGATGTGCTCGATGCGCTCGGACTCGCCCACTACCACCGCCTTGAAGTGGAAACGCCCACGGATGTCTTCGGATGCCACGCTGTACGGGTCGGCCACAGGGGTGGCCAGCAGTGTGCGGGTGGCCCCGGCATAGGTCACGTCACAACGCAACTGCGGCTGGGCCCAGGCGGGGGCATGGCCCAAGCCGATCAGCCCAGCCAACACCACTGCACCACGTAAACACCGACAAGCGCGCATGCCAGCGATTGTGCACGGCGTGCGCCCCGTCCATGACACCCTCGTGAAAACCCGTATGCCATGCCCCTACAGTCACCGCGGTGTCTCGCCAGTGCTGGCCGGTGCGGCTAGACTGGCATGCATGAAACTCCATGAATCCATCCTGTCCGACGCCGCCGCCATCGCGGCCATCCGTCGGGACATCCACGCTCACCCCGAACTGTGTTTTGAAGAAGTGCGCACCGCCGACGTGGTGGCGGCCAAGCTCACCGAATGGGGCATTCCCATCCACCGAGGCATGGGCAAGACCGGTGTGGTCGGCATCGTGCACGGGCGCGATGGCGGCTCTTGTGGCCGCGCCGTGGGCCTGCGCGCCGACATGGACGCGCTGCCCATGCAGGAGTTCAACACCTTCTCGCATGCCAGCAAACACCAGGGCAAGATGCACGCCTGCGGCCACGACGGCCACACCGCCATGTTGCTGGCTGCGGCCAAGCACCTGAGCCAGCACCGCGACTTTGACGGCACGGTGTACCTGATCTTCCAGCCCGCAGAAGAAGGCGGCGGCGGCGCCCGCGAGATGATCGAGGACGGCCTGTTCGACAAATTCCCGATGGATGCCGTGTTCGGCATGCACAACTGGCCAGGCAATGCGGTGGGCACTTTTGCCGTGAGCTCCGGCCCGGTCATGGCGTCGAGCAACGAGTTCAAGATCACCATTCGCGGCAAGGGCAGCCATGCCGCACTGCCCCACAACGGCATCGACCCGGTGCCGATCGCTTGCCAGATGGTGCAGGGCTTTCAGACCATCATCACCCGCAACAAAAAGCCGGTGGACGCGGGCGTGATCTCGGTGACGATGATCCATGCAGGCGAAGCCACCAATGTGGTGCCTGACTTTTGCGAGTTGCAAGGCACGGTGCGCACCTTCACCATCGAGGTGCTCGATTTGATCGAGACCCGCATGAAGCAGATCGCCGAGTCGATCTGCTCAGCCTTTGATGCCCAGTGCGAGTTCGAGTTCGTGCGCAACTACCCACCCACCGTCAACTCCGCGCCCGAGGCCGAATTTGCGCGCGCCGTGATGCAGGGCATCGTGGGCGAAGCGAACGTGACAGAGCAGGAGCCCACCATGGGCGCCGAAGATTTTTCGTACATGCTGCAGGCCAAGCCCGGCGCCTATGTGTTCATCGCCAACGGCGACGGCGCGCACCGCGAAATGGGCCACGGCGGCGGCCCCTGCACGCTGCACAACCCCAGCTACGACTTCAATGACGACCTGATCCCGCTGGGCGGCACCTATTGGGTTGAACTGGCCACCCGTTGGCTGCAACAAACCGCCCAACGCTGAAACGCAGGAGTCCCGATGTCGTCCGTTCAAAACGCTTTTCCCAAAAGCTACGCCCAAGCCCGCCAAAAGTTCCTGGACGCCGCTGCAGCGGCGGGCCTGCAGGTGCAATCGCATGCCCACCCCCTGCCTGGACGCGACGGTGAGTCGCTGGCCATGGACGTGGTGCGCGAAGGGCCAGCAGACGCCAAAAACCTGCTGGTCATCAGCAGTGCCTGCCACGGCGTCGAGGGGTACTGTGGCAGCGGGGTGCAAGTGCACGCGCTGCACGATGCCGCCTGGCGCCAGGCCGCGCGCGAGGCCGGCGTGGCGGTGCTCTACATTCACGCGCTCAACCCCCATGGCTTTTCGCATGTGCGCCGCGTGACGCACGAGAACGTGGACATCAACCGCAACTTTCACGACTACAGCCAGCCTTTGCCTGTCAACACAGCCTACCGCGAGGTGCAGCCCTTGCTGCTGCCCGAAGTCTGGCCACCCGATGCCGCCAACGAAGCGGCTGTCGGCCAGTTCATTGCCGAGCGAGGCATGCCCGCATTCCAGGCGGCGGTCTCGGGCGGCCAGCACGAGTTTGCCGATGGTCTGTTCTTTGGTGGGCGTGGTCCGACCTGGAGCAACCTGACGCTGCGTAATGTGCTGCGCGAACACGGTCGCGCCTGCCAGCGCCTGGCCTGGATCGACCTGCACACCGGCCTGGGCCCCAGCGGCGTGGGGGAGCGCATCTTTGCCTGCGCTGACGACAAGCCTGCCCTGGCCCGCGCCAAAGCCTGGTGGGGCCAAGGCGTCACGTCCATTTACGACGGCTCGTCCACCTCGGCCTACCTGACGGGCCTGATGTGGACGGCCAGCTACGACGAGTGCCCGCAAGCCGAATACACCGGCATCGCCATGGAGTACGGCACCCAGCCCATGGAAAAGGTCATGTACGCATTGCGTGGTGACCACTGGCTGCACAAGCACCCCGAGGCCAGCCCTGCCCTGCGCCAGCAGATCAAGCAGGACCTGATGGACGCCTTCTATGTGGACACCGACACCTGGCGTCAGCAGATCGTGGACCAGGCGATGGATGCGATGCAACAAGCAGTGCAAGGCCTGGCCCGGTCCTGAAGGCACTGGCACGTCACACGGAACGCCCCAGGTGGTGGCAAGTGCTGTCACCTATGCACCACTCTGGGGAATTCCCTCAGCCCGAGCCCGTCTGGCTTCGGGCATAGTCCTTGCACTGTTCACTTGCGCTTTTTGAGGGTGCTCCCATGTTGCCTCCATCTGTTCGTCACTTGCCTTTGGCCTTGCTGGCCGGTTTGCTGCTGGGCCAGACCCAGGCGGCCACCTTCAAATGGTCCAGTGCCAGCGACATTCCCACGCTGGACATCCATTCGCAAAACAACGCGCTGGGCAACGGCATCCATGCGTCCATCTACGATTCGCTGACCTACTACAACAGCAAAACCTTCAAGGTCGAGCCACGACTGGCCAGCAGCTGGAAAGACCTGTCGCCTACCCAGGTTCGCTTCACGCTGCGCTCGGGTGTCAAGTTCAGTGACGGCAGCGACCTGACCGCAGAGGATGTGGTGTTCTCGTTGCAACGTGCCATGGCCAAGACCTCCAACTTCCAGGTCTATACCCAGGGCTTCAAAAGCATCAACAAGGTCGATGCCCGCACCGTGGACATCGTGCTCAGTGGCCCCAACCCGGTGCTCCTGAACCAGCTCACCGAGCTGCGCATCATGAGCAAAGCCTGGGCCGAGAAAAACAAATCGGTCGAGCCCAAAGACGGCCGCACCAAGGACGAGACTTTTGCCCACCGCAACGCCATGGGCAGTGGCCCCTACATGGTCAAGGAGTGGCAACCCGACCAGAAACTGGTGCTGGTGCGCAACCCGCACTGGTGGGGCGCCAAAGACGCCCTCACCAACGTCACCGACATCGTCTACACCCCCATCAAGAACGAGGCCACACGCGCCGCTGCGCTGCTGTCGGGCGAGGTGGACTTTGTGCTCGACCCCAGCCCGCAAGACTTGCCGCGCATGCGCAACAGCACCAACCTCAAGGTGATTGACGGTGTTGAAAACCGCACCATCTTCCTGGGGCTGGACCAGTACCGCGACGAACTGCCGGGCTCCAACATCAAGGGCAAAAACCCGCTCAAGGATGTGCGCGTGCGCAAGGCGCTCTACCAGGCCATCGACATCGACGCCATCCACAAGGTCACCATGCGTGGCCTGTCGCAAAACACCGGCGCGCTGGTGGCCCCACAGGTCACGGGCTGGACCGAAGGGGTGCACAAACGCTTTCCCTATTCGCAAGACGAAGCGCGCAAGCTGCTGACAGAAGCCGGTTACCCGCAAGGCTTCGAGGTGGACTTTGCCTGCCCCAACAACCGCTACATCAACGACGAAGAGATCTGTCAGGCCATCACCGCCATGTGGGCCAAAGTGGGCATCAAGGCCAAGCTGCGCACACTGCCGCTGGTCACCTACTTCCCGATGATCCAGCGCTATGAGGCCAGCATCGGCATGCTGGGCTGGGGCGTGCCCACCTTTGACGCGCTCTACAGCCTCCAGTCGCTCACCCGAACGGTGGGCACAGGGGGCGACGGCAACTACAACATCGGTCGCTACAGCAACCCACGCATGGACTACCTGGTAGACCGCATCAAAACCGAAACCGACTTGCTGGTGCGCAACCGCATGCTGACCGAGGGCCTGCAGTTGCAAAACGACACCGTGGCGCACATCCCGCTGCACAACCAGGTCATCCCCTGGGCCATGAAGAAGAACATTGACGTGGTGCACCGCGCCGACAACCGCCTGGACTGGGCACTGATCAAGGTCAACTGATGCTGGCTTTCATTTTGCAACGCCTGATCCAGGCCATGGTGGTGATGGTCACGGTGGCCTTCATCGCCTTTTTGTTGTTTCAGTATGTGGGTGACCCGGTGGTGTTTTTGCTGGGGCAAGACGCCACGCAAGAGCAGATCGACCAGCTGCGCGCCGATCTGGGGCTCAACCACCCCTTCTTTGTGCAGTTCTGGCACTTTCTGGTCAACGCGGTGCAGGGCGAGTTCGGCCTGAGCCTGCGCCAAGGCGCCAAGGTCTCGCGCCTGATTGCCGAGCGCTTTCCAGCCACCCTCGAGTTGGCCCTGGTGGCCGCTGGCCTGGCCCTGGTAATTGGCATCCCGATGGGGGTGTACGCTGCCTTGCGACGCGGCAGCTTCATGAGCCAGCTGTTCATGACCTTGTCGCTGCTGGGCGTGTCTTTGCCGACCTTCCTGATCGGCATTTTGCTGATCCTGGTGTTTGCCGTAGGCCTGGGCTGGTTCCCGAGTTTTGGCCGGGGCACGGTGGTGCAGATCGGCTGGTGGACCAGCAGCTTGCTCACGCTCAAGGGTTGGCACCACATCGTGCTGCCCGCCATCACACTGGCCATTTTCCAGCTCACCCTCATCATGCGTCTGGTGCGCGCCGAAATGCTCGAAGTGCTGCGCACCGACTACATCAAGTTCGCACGTGCCCGCGGCCTGTCCAACCGCGCCATCCACTTCGGCCATGCGCTCAAGAACACGCTGGTGCCGGTCATGACCATCACTGGCCTGCAGCTGGGTGGCCTGATCGCCTTTGCCATCATCACCGAGACGGTGTTCCAGTGGCCGGGCATGGGCCTGCTGTTCATCCAGGCCGTGACCTTTGCCGACATCCCGGTGATGGCCGCTTACCTGTGCCTGATTGCGCTGATTTTTGTGGTCATCAACCTGGTGGTGGACCTGTTGTACTTTGCGGTAGACCCGCGCCTGCGCCTGGGCAAGTCAGGAGGCCATTGAAATGACTGCCCCCACGTTCACCACTTCGTGTATTCACTGCCCCCCGAGGGGGACTGGTCTCCTTTGGGGCGGCCCGGCAGGAGCCCAGCGATGACTGCCCCCCTGCAATCCGCCCTGGCCAAAGGCCGAGTGTTTGCGCGCATTGCCGAGTTCCATCCCGAACTCACGGCCTTTCGCCGCGATCTGCACGCCCACCCCGAATTGGGTTTTGAAGAGGTCTACACCTCGGGCCGCGTGGTTGACATGCTCAAACTCTGCCGCGTGGACAGCATCCACACCGGCCTGGGCAAAACCGGCGTGGTGGCCTTGGTGCATGGGCAGGGCCGCAGCGCCACCAACCCCGGCCGCATGGTCGGTCTGCGCGCCGACATGGACGCCCTGCCGCTGCAGGAATTCAACGAATGCAACTGGAAGTCCAGCAAGCCGGGGCTGATGCACGGCTGCGGCCACGACGGCCACACCGCCATGCTGATTGGCGCGGCGCGTTACCTGGCCGAGACGCGGCGTTTTGACGGCACCGCCGTGCTGATCTTCCAGCCCGGCGAGGAAGGCTACGCCGGTGCCCGCGCCATGATCGAAGACGGTCTGTTTGAACGCTTCCCCTGCGAAAAAGTCTTTGCCCAGCACAACTCGCCCGAGACGCCTTTTGGCGTGATTGGCATCACCCCTGGCCCCATGCAGGCCGCCGTGGACCGCATCGAGATCCGGGTGCGCGGCAAGGGCGGCCACGGCGCCCGCCCCCACCAGGCGGTGGACCCGGTGCTGGTCGCCGGCCACATCATCACCGCTGTGCAAAGCGTGGTGGCACGCAAC
>Ga0228699_1000371_pt1 | contig 35763 bp, 41 predicted proteins | sample McNCre217_Aug_MG_FD_178016 | JGI IMG/M metagenome (GOLD analysis project Ga0228699, IMG submission 178016) | Freshwater microbial communities from McNutts Creek, Athens, Georgia, United States - 2-17_Aug_MG | ecosystem: Environmental > Aquatic > Freshwater > Creek | place: USA: Georgia... | reverse complement strand
TTGTCGCGCCGATGGCTGGCGTGACCGACCGGCCGTTTCGCATGTTGTGCAAACAGTTGGGCGCGGGCTATGCGGTGAGCGAGATGGTCACCTCGCGCAAAGACTTGTGGACCAGCCTCAAAACCTCGCGTCGCGCCGACCACACCGGCGAGAGTGGCCCCATCGCTGTGCAAATTGCCGGCACCGACGCGGCCATGATGGCCGAGGCGGCGGTGTACAACATTGAGCGCGGTGCGCAAATCATCGACATCAACATGGGTTGCCCCGCCAAGAAGGTGTGCAACAAATGGGCGGGCTCGGCCTTGATGCAAGACGAGCCGCTGGCCATGTCCATCGTGCAAGCGGTGGTCGATGCCGCGCAGCCCCACAACGTGCCCGTGACCTTGAAGATGCGCACCGGCTGGTGCGATGCCCACAAAAACGCTGTGGCCTTGGCTCGGGCCGCCGAAGCCGCTGGCGTGCAAATGATCACCGTGCACGGCCGCACCCGCGAGCAAGGCTACAAAGGCTTCGCCGAGTACGACACCATCACCGCAGTCAAGCAAGCCGTGCGCGTACCCGTGGTGGCCAATGGCGACATTGATTCGCCCGAGAAGGCCAAAGAAGTTTTACAGCGCACCGGCGCAGACGCGCTGATGATTGGCCGAGCCGCGCAAGGCCGCCCTTGGATCTTTAGAGAAATAGCGCACTACTTGACCACGGGTGAGTACTTGGCTCAGCCTTTGGTGCAAGAGGTGAGCCGCTTGTTGCTGGCGCACCTCGACGAGCACTACGCCCTGTATGGCGAAAGCACGGGCGTGCGCAGCGCCCGCAAACACATTGCTTGGTACATCCGCAGCTTGCCCGGTGGCGAGGCGTTTCGCCAACACATGAACACCTTAGAAGACAGCGCATCGCAACACCGCGCGGTGGCTGCCTTTTTTGCCGACTTGGCTGAGCGTCACGAGCGCTTGCCCGAACCCGTTTTATTAGTAGAACCCTTCGCTTTGCATGAGTAAAAAACACATTGAAGAGGTGGTACGTGCCAGCCTCGAAACCTATTTCCGCGACCTCAAAGGCACAGAGCCCGACAACATGCACGACATGATGGTGCGCGTCGTTGAAAAACCGCTGCTCGAAGTGGTGATGCACCACGCCGACCACAACCAGTCACGTGCTGCTGAATGGTTGGGCCTCAACCGCAACACGCTGCGCAAAAAACTTCTCGATCACAAACTCATCAAATAAGACTGCACCCCATGAAAGCACTCATCTCCGTCTCTGACAAAACCGGCATCGTCGAGCTGGCCCAACAACTGCACGCCTTGGGCGTGGGCCTTATCTCCACTGGTGGCACCGCCAAGCTCTTGGCTGACAAGGGCCTGCCCGTCACCGAAGTGGCCGAAGTCACTGGCTTCCCCGAAATGCTCGATGGCCGTGTGAAAACCTTGCACCCCAAAGTGCACGGCGGCTTGCTGGCCCGTCGCGACACGCCCGAGCACATGGCGGCTCTGAAGGCCCACAACATCGACACGATTGATTTGTTGATCGTGAATTTGTACCCGTTTGAAGCCACCGTGGCGAAGCCTGGCTGCACGCTGGCTGACGCGATCGAAAACATCGACATTGGCGGCCCCGCCATGGTGCGCTCTGCTGCCAAAAACTGGAAAGACGTGGGCATCGTCACCGACGCTAGCCAATACGCAGATGTGATCGCTGAGTTGAAGGCTAACGGCAAATTGAGCGACAAGCTGCGCTTTGCCCTGTCCGTGGCTGCGTTCAACCGCATCGGCCAATACGACGGCGCAATCAGCAACTATTTGTCCAGCGTCAACTTTGAAGCTCAGAAGCTGAGCGAAGAGTACGTGCCCGAGCGCGCCCAATTCAGCGGCCAGTTCAACGAGCAATACGTCAAAGTGCAAGACCTGCGCTACGGCGAAAACAGCCACCAGCAAGCCGCTTGGTACCGCGACCTCGCACCCGCCGCTGGCTCGCTCGCCACCGGCGTGCAGCTGCAAGGCAAAGAACTCAGCTACAACAACATCGCCGACGCCGATGCGGCTTGGGAATGTGTGAAGAGCTTCGAGTCCTCCGCATGCGTGATCGTCAAACACGCCAACCCCTGCGGTGTGGCCGTGGGTGCGAACCCGTTCGAGGCCTACAGCAAAGCCTTCCAGACCGACCCCACCAGCGCCTTCGGCGGCATCATCGCTTTCAACCGCCCCGTGGACAAAGCCGCTGCCGAAGCGGTGAGCAAGCAATTCGTTGAAGTGCTCATGGCCCCTGACTTCAGCACCGAAGCGCTCGAAGTGTTCAAGAGCAAAGTGAATGTGCGCTTGATGAAGATTGCCTTGCCCGCCGACTACGGCAACGTGCGCAACGCTTTGGAAACCAAGCGCGTGGGTTCAGGCCTCTTGCTGCAAAGCGCCGACAACCACGAGTTGGCTTTGGCTGACTTGAAGATCGTCACGGTCAAACAACCCACGCCTGAAGAGTTGAACGACTTGTTGTTCGCCTGGAAAGTGGCCAAGTTCGTCAAATCCAACGCCATCGTCTTCTGCAAAAACGGCATGACCATGGGCGTGGGCGCAGGCCAAATGAGCCGCCTCGACTCGGCCCGCATCGCCAGCATCAAGGCCGAAGCCGCCAAGCTCAGCCTGCAAAACACTGTGGTCGCCAGCGACGCCTTCTTCCCCTTCCGCGATGGTCTGGATGTGGTGGTGGATGCAGGTGCCACCTGCGTGGCCCAGCCCGGTGGCTCCATGCGCGACCAGGAAGTCATCGACGCAGCCAACGAGCGCGGCGTAGCGATGGTGTTCACCGGCGTGCGTCACTTCCGTCATTGATTCGTTGTTGATCGAACCCATTGACCACTGACCCACACGACCATACGCCGCGTGATGCGGCGCCTACGCCCTTGAGCTTTGCCGACTTGGGCATTGGTGCTGAGCTGCAAAGCTCAGCCGCCCAAGCGGGTTTGACCACTCCCACGCCGGTGCAAGCCGAGGCCATCGGCCCCGTGCTGCAAGGCACCGATGTGTTGGCCCAAGCCCAAACCGGCTCTGGCAAAACCGTGGCTTATGCCTTACCCGTGTTGCAACGCCTCATGGCGGTGGCCGCATCGCGCGAGGAGGCCACAAGCAAAACCAAACGCACCACACGGGTCTTGGTGCTGGTGCCCACACGCGAGCTCGCCACGCAAGTGAGCGACGTGCTGCGCGATTTGGCGCGGCCCCTCACGCGGTCCATCAAAGTGGGCACGGTGTTTGGTGGCGTGTCCATCAACCCGCAAATGATGAGCCTGCGCAGCGGCGCAGACATCGTGGTGGCCACGCCCGGCCGCTTGCTCGATTTGGTGGATCACAACGCTTTGCATCTCGGCCAAGTGCAGAACTTGGTGCTCGACGAGGCTGACCGCTTGCTCGACCTCGGCTTTGCCGAAGAGCTGCAACGCGTGTTGGCGCTGTTGCCCAAGCCGCGTCAAAACTTGCTCTTCAGCGCCACCTTCGAGCCCAAGGTCAAAGCCTTGGTCGAGGCCTTGCTGCACAACCCCGCACGCATCACCATCGCGCAGACCGAAACGCACGCGCCCGACATCGCGCAACGCGCTATTTCAGTGGACGAGAAAAAACGCACCGCCTTGCTGCGCCACCTCATTGCCGAAAACGGCTGGAAGCGCGTGCTGGTGTTTGTCGCCACCCGCTACGCCTGTGAGCATGTGGCCAACAAGCTCTACAAAGCCGGCGTGTTTGCCACCGCGTTGCACGGCGAGATGAGCCAAGGCGCACGCCAAGATGTGCTGGCCGAATTCAAAGACGACCGTTGGGAAGTGGTGGTCACCACCGACCTCGCGGCGCGAGGCATCGACATCGCGCAACTGCCGGTGGTCGTCAACTACGACCTGCCGCGCTCTGCCACCGACTACACCCACCGCATTGGCCGCACAGGCCGCGCGGGTGCATCGGGTGAGGCCGTGAGTTTTGTCACAGCCGCCACGCTGGCGCATTGGCAGCTCATTCAAAAACGTGCCCAAGTGCAGCTATCACTGGAAGTGCTCGAAGGTTTTGAACCCACCGAAGTACCGCCACCCGTGTCACCACTGAACGACGGCACAGGGGGTATCAAAGGCAAGCGCCCGAGCAAGAAAGACAAGTTGAGAGCCGCAGCTGCTGAAGCGGCTGCGCAAACCAAGTTGTAAAAAAAGCCACCTCGCAAGGTGGCTTTTTTGTGGAGTCGCAAAGACTCAGTCGTTGTTGTCGTCAAACCCGTCAAAGGCGTGGCGCTCTTGGTATTCGTGCGCTTCGCCTGCGGGGCGCTTGGTGCGCACGCCGTGTTTGGCCAAGATTTCGACGTAAAACTGCTTGGCTTGGTTGGCCACAGCGTTGTCGATGCAGGTGATGACGTTGGCCAAGTGCACCGCTTCGGCGGTCTCTTCGGTTAACCCAAATTTGCAATCGAAATCCCAAAAGTCGACGCCTTCGGGTAGGTCGCGGCGGCGTTCGCGTTTGAGGTATTTGCGAATGTCGTGCTTGATGCTGTCAAGCAAACGGTCTGGGTGTTTGCCTTCGACTTGGAGTTGAAATGTTTTTTTCATGAAAGTCCTTGTGGGGAAATGCGCCCGAGAAGGACGAGAAATTTAAAAAGCAATTGGATGGTTACAGCTGTGCAAACACCTCGGCAGCCGCAGCCACGGTTTGTGCAATGTCAGCGTCGGTATGCGCCGCACTCACAAAACCCGCTTCGTACAAGGCGGGGGCGATGTACACACCGCGATCCAACAAACCGTGGAAGAGCTTGTTGAACTTGGGGCTGTCGCTGGTCATGACCTTGGCGTAGTTTTGGGGTAGCTCGGGCAGCAAGAAGAAGCCAAACATGCCGCCTTGGCAGTCGGCGCTGAAGGGCACGCCTGCTTTGGCAGCTGCATCGCTCAGGCCATTGACCAAGCTTTGGGTGCGGGTGCTGAGTGCATCCCAAAAACCGGGCTTGGCAATTTCGCGCAGCGTGGCCAAACCGCAGGCGGTGGCCACGGGGTTGCCGCTGAGGGTGCCCGCTTGGTACACAGGGCCGGTGGGGGCCAGTTGCTGCATGATGGCGCGAGGGCCACCAAATGCGGCGAGCGGCATGCCGCCGCCAATGACTTTGCCGAGCACGGTGATGTCGGGCTTGAAGCCAGGGATGAGCTTGGCGTACACGCTTTGTGCAGAGCCGAGTGCGACGCGAAAGCCCGTCATCACTTCGTCAAACACAAACAGCGCGCCGTATTCGGTGCACAGCTCGCGGCAGCGCTTCATAAACGGCACAGACGCGCGCACGAAATTCATATTGCCTGCGATGGGTTCAATCATCACGCAGGCGAGTTCTTTGCCGTGCAGCTTGAACGCCTCTTCGAGTTGCTCGACGTTGTTGTACTCCAGCACGAGTGTATGTTGCACCACTTCGGGCGGCACACCGGCGCTGGTGGGGTTGCCAAAGGTGGCGAGGCCCGAGCCTGCTTTGACCAGCAGCGCATCGGCATGGCCGTGGTAGCAGCCTTCAAACTTGATGATCTTGCTGCGCCCTGTGGCACCGCGCGCCAAGCGCAGTGCGCTCATGCCGGCTTCGGTGCCGGAGCTGACCAAGCGCACCATTTCCATCGAAGGCACGTGCTTCAAAATTTCTTCGGCCAGTTCAATCTCTCGTTCGGTGGGGGCACCAAACGAGAAGCCATCTAACGCGGCTTTTTGCACGGCTTCCAGCACCACGGGGTTGCCGTGGCCCAAGATCATGGGGCCCCACGAGCCGATGTAGTCGATGTACTTCTGGCCATTGGCATCCCAAAAGTAAGCGCCTTGGGCACGTTGCACAAAGCGGGGTGTGCCGCCCACGGCGCGAAACGCACGCACGGGCGAGTTCACGCCGCCGGGGATGACTTGGGCAGCGCGGTCAAACAGGGTTTGGTTCAAGTCGGTCATGGTTTTCAGGTTCAATGTTTGGTTTCGTGGCGGGGCAGCGAGAAGTCTTCAGCAGTGGCAGGCAAGCCGTCGGTCTCTTCGCCCTCTGCGCCTTCTTCGTCGGCCTCGGCCCAAAACAAGCGGTCAGGCAGGATGTGACCCATGCCAGGGCGATAGCCGCTGTTGAGACTTTGGTCGAGGTAGTTCAAGGCTTCGCGGGTGGCCAATTCAAGGTCGGTGCCTGCGGCCAACACCGCGGCCAAGGTGATGCTGAGGGTGTCACCCGCGCCTGAGAACAACGCGTCAAAGCGTTCAAAACGCTCGCTCACCATCACGGTGTGCGCTGTGGCGAGGGCGTTTTCGACATGTTGGTCGGGGTGGTTGATGCCGGTCACCAGCACATAAGGCACGCCTACTTCGGCAGCGGCACGTGCGATGTCGCGGGGACTGGGGCTTTTCTCGTTGTTCCAGTCAGGCAGCAGCCAACGCCACAAGCTGTTGAGGTTGCCCACCAACACGGTGGTTTGGGGCAGGATGAGTTCGCGGAACGCATCCAGATAGTCGTCAATTTTTTCGTCTTCCCACCACGACAGGTTGGGCATGTAGGCGATGACGGGTACCTCGGCATAGTCGGCGCTGATCTCGGCGATGGCGCTCAAGTTGTCAGGCGTGCCGCAAAAACCCACCTTGATGATTTGCACGCTCATGTCTTCGAGGACGCTGCGAGCTTGCTCGGCCACCGCATCATCGTCAAAGGCGATGTGGTCAAAAATTTCGGCGGTGTCGCGCATGTAGGTGCCTGTGACCACAGGCAGTGCGTGGGCGCCTACAGAGGCAGCCGCCAGCACATCGGCGGACAAACCACCCGCACCACTGGGGTCGTTGGCGTTGAACACCAACACGCACGGGGGCGCGCCGCTGGTCTCGTCGGATGGGGCGGTTTCTGGGGATGTGGGGGTGTTTTCAGGCGCCATGGGTGGGTCGATACAATGCGTTTCATTCTATGCGTTGACGAAAGAAATACTGTGGCTAATACCTGGATGTGTCTGATTTGCGGCTGGATTTATGACGAAGAGGCCGGTGCTCCCGAACACGGCATCGCCGCTGGCACCGCATGGGCGGATGTGCCCATGAACTGGACTTGCCCCGAGTGCGGTGCACGCAAAGAAGACTTTGAAATGGTGCAAATCTAAACACCATGCAAGTGCGCGCGCAGTTTGAAAGCCAGGTATTGGCCTTGCTGCGCCACCGCCCTGCGGTGGACGTGCAGGCCGCGCGTGCGTTGGAAATGCTGTGCCAACAGCAACTCGATGCCGAAACGCTGCCCAACTGGCGCACATTTTGGTCCTTGGGGACTCATTTTTTTGAGGGCTTGCGTTTGGCCCCCAACCGTAGCTTTGAAGAGCGAGAGGCCAGCGCGGCGTCTCAGGTGCTCAGTGGCTTGCAGTTACGCGCCCAGTACAGCGGCGATCACAACCCTGTGGAAGACACCTTGCAAGTCATCAACCACCTGTTATTTTTAGAGCAGGCCGATGTGATTTCGCAGCGCTTGGTGAGCATCCTCAACGATTGGTCTGAGTCGCCTGAGTCCGACCTGCCGACTGAGGTTCAACTCGATGTGCAAAGCATGGCCCAGCTCGCGCAAGATGTGCAGCTGACAGCCGTCCAAGAAGTTGCGGATTCCTTGGGTGTTCAACTGGCTCGCTTGCGCGCCAAGCGCGTGGTGGATGACATCAAAATCAGCCTCAGTGGCGCCCAAGAAGTGAGCCGTTTGTTGCAGCACTTCGCGGTGGGCAGCGTGCGAGAGCCGCAGGCGAATGTGTTGGCGGCACTCAGAGGCGAATGACGGCGCTACGCGCCGTCGTGGCGAATAGCCTCCGTCCTTTTTACTTCACCTTCTTCACCACCCCATAGCGCTCCAGCGTGAGTGCACGCGCCTCGGCGTGGTCGACGATGGGTCTTGGGTAATCGCGCCCTAGCACCAGTCCTGCTTCTTCTAATTCCAACGGTTTGGCCAACCACGGCGCGTGGATGGCCTTGTTGTTGAGCTTGGCCAGTGCGGGCACGTAGCGGCGAATGAACTTGCCTTCGGGGTCAAACTTTTCGCTTTGGTTGGTGGGGTTGAAGATGCGAAAGTAAGGCTGCGCATCGCAGCCGCTGGAGCTGGCCCACTGCCAGCCGCCGTTGTTGGCGGCGAGGTCAAAGTCGTTCAAGTGCTCGGCAAAGTAGCGCTCGCCCCAACGCCAATCAATGCCAAGGTCTTTGGTCAAGAAGCTGGCCACCACCATGCGCAGGCGGTTGTGCATGTAGCCGGTTTGGTTGATTTGCGCCATGGCAGCATCCACCAGCGGGTAGCCCGTGCGGCCTTCGCACCACGCAGCAAACAGGGCTTTGGCGTGTTTGTCATGGTCCCATTTGATGTCGTCGTATTCGGGCTTGAACGCACCCGTCACCACGCGTGGGTGGTGGTGCAAGATTTGGTGATAGAAATCGCGCCACACCAGCTCAGACAGCCATGTTTCAGCACCTTTGGAACCCGCCAACATGCGCTGGTACGCGGTGGAAGCCAGCTGGCGAATCGACACCGTGCCAAAGCGCAAGTGCACGCCCAAGTAGCTGGGGCCTTTGATGGCGGGGAAGTTACGCGCTTCGTCGTACTTGTCCATGCGGTCAAAGAAGTCTTCAAACAAGGCCAAGCCACCGGGGCTACCGGTGGGCACGTGCAGGCTGCTGAGGTTGGTGGCTTCAAAGCCAATGTCGGCCAAGGTGGGCACGGGCTTTTGGTGGGCGGCAGGGCGCGCGGCCAAGGCCTTGATGTATTTACCCACGGGGTAGGACTTCAAATAGAAGTCGTTCACCTTTTGCAGCCACGCATTTTTGTAGGGCGTGAACACGCCGTAGGGTTTGCCCATTTGCGTCAGCACTTCGCTGCGCTCAAAAATGACGTGGTCTTTGAAGGTTTGCAGGCCAATGCCAAAGTTGGCCAACGCGCCGCGCACATGGGCATCGCGGGCCAGCGCATCGGGCTCGTCGTCGTGGTTGGCAAACACCTCTTGCACGCCCAACTCGTGGGCGAGGCGTGGCACTTCGTCTGCGGCCGCAGCGTGGCGCACGATCAGGCCTGCACCGGCTTGGCCGGCCACGGCGTGCAGTTCGGCGTCGAGCGCCACCAGCGATTCGCGGATGAACTCCACACGGCGGTCGGCGCGGGGCAGGGTGTCCAAAATGGCTTTGTCAAACACGAATACGCAATGCACTTGTTTGCAGCTCTTGAGCGCGTGGTAGAGCGCGGCGTTGTCAAACGCGCGCAGATCGCGGCGAAACCACATCAAGCCTTTGGCCACGTGGGGCGAATGATGTGAGGAGTTCGGCATGTTCACCCTTTAAAATCGGTATATGACCGCTGATTCTGCCTCCATCAACCTGACGCATCATTTTTTGATTGCAATGCCCAGTTTGGAGGACGAGGCTTTTGCCAAGAGCGTGGTTTATGTGTGCGAGCACAGCGAACGCGGCGCATTGGGCCTGGTCATCAACAAACCCAGTGATTTGTCGATGACGGGCTTGTTTGAAAAAGTCGAGCTGCCCCTGCACCGCCAAGACCTGATGAACGCCCCCGTGCTGCAAGGCGGCCCCGTGCATACCGAGCGTGGTTTTGTGTTGCACGACGCGATGGTGGTGGATGCGCCTGAACAAGAAGCCGAAGCACTGAGCGCTGTCAGCAGCAAAGACGCGGCGCAAGAATCGGTCTACGCCTCCACCATGACCATCCCCGGTGGCTTGGAGATGACCACCTCCAAAGACGTGCTCGAAGCCTTGTCGATTGGCGCAGGCCCCAAACGTGTGTTGATTTCGCTGGGCTACTCCGCGTGGGGTGAAGGCCAGTTGGAGTCTGAATTGGCCGAAAACAGTTGGCTCACCGTGGGCGCAGACACTGCCGTGATTTTTGACACGCCCGTGGAGCAGCGCTACGAGCGTGCCATGAAGCTGTTGGGCTTAGAGCCGTGGATGCTGTCCAACGATGTGGGGCATTCATGAGCGCCGTGCCCGCGAACTTTCAATCCTTCTTAGCGTTTGACTTCGGTGTCAAACGCACCGGCGTGGCCTACGGTAGCCGCATGTTGCGCGATGCCCAACCGCAAGCCACGGTCAACGCTGAAGGCGATGCACGCTGGGTGCTCATTGCTAAACGCATTGCCGAATGGCAGCCCGACGCGCTGGTGGTGGGCGTGCCCTACCACCCCGATGGTGCGGCCCACGAGAACACGGCCAAAGCCAAAAAATTTGCACGCCAGTTGAACGGACGTTTCAACTTGCAGGTGTTTGAGGTGGACGAGCGTTACAGCACCACCGAAGCGCACAGCAATGGCGCCAAAGATGCCGACGCGGCATCGGCTTGCATCATCCTCAACCAATTTTTTCGAGAGAACTTATGAGTACCCACGGCAACCTCATGTTGGATGCAGAGAGCTTGTACACCGAGCTGCTCAAAGGTGTGCGCAGCATGCTCACAGCGAATACACGTTTGGTGGGCATCACCTCGGGTGGTGCTTGGCTCGCTGCGCGTTTGCAAAAAGATTTGAAACTCGAAGGCGAGGCTGGCAGCATCTCGTCGGCCATGCACCGCGACGACTTTGCGCAGCGCGGCTTGGCCGACGGTGGCCAAACCAAACTGCCGTTTGAAGTGAACGGCGCACACCTCATCGTGCTCGACGATGTGCTCTACACCGGCCGAACCATTCGCGCGGTGCTCAATGAGTTGTTTGACTATGGCCGTCCTGCACATGTGCAGTTGGCCGTATTGGTGGACCGCGGTGGCCGCGAGCTGCCCATTCAGGCCGACTACGCCGCAGCGCGTGTGGCATTGCCTGCCACCCAATCGCTGGCGCTCACCAAAGACGACAACGGCCAATTTAATTTCTCAGTGAAGGGCTGACCACAAGAACTCCTATGCTCTACAAACGCAACCCCCAACTCAACAAAAACGGCGAGCTGATTCACCTGCTCTCCACCGAAGGTTTGTCACGCGACATCCTCACCCATATCTTGGACACGGCAGCCAACTTCGTGTCGGTCAACGACCGCGAAGTGAAGAAGGTGCCGCTCTTGCGTGGCAAGAGCGTGTTCAACCTGTTCTTCGAGAACAGCACACGCACACGCACCACGTTTGAAATCGCGGCCACGCGTTTGTCGGCGGATGTGTTCAACCTCGACATCGCGCGTTCATCGGCAGCCAAAGGCGAGTCGTTGCTCGACACCATTGCCAACCTGAGCGCGATGGCGGCTGACATTTTTGTGGTGCGCCACAGCGAGTCGGGTGCGCCTTACCTCATTGCCGAACACGTCGCGCCGCATGTGCATGTGGTCAACGCCGGTGACGGCCGTCACGCACACCCCACGCAGGGTTTGTTGGACATGTACACCATCCGTCATTACAAAAAAGATTTCACCAACCTCACCGTGGCCATCGTGGGCGACGTGTTGCACTCGCGTGTGGCGCGCTCGGACATTCATGCGCTCACCACCCTCGGCTGCGCCGAAGTGCGCGTGGTCGGCCCCAAGACCTTGGTGCCCAGCGACTTGTCGGCCATGGGTGTGAAGGTGTTCAACAACCTCGAAGAAGGCATCAAAGATTGCGACGTGGTCATCATGCTGCGCTTGCAAAACGAACGCATGAGCGGTGCGTTGTTGCCATCGAGTCAAGAATATTTCAAATCGTTTGGCCTCACGCAAGAGAAGTTGCAACTGGCCAAGCCCGACGCCATCGTGATGCACCCAGGTCCGATCAACCGAGGGGTGGAGATTGACTCTGCCGTGGTCGATGGGCCGCAAAGTGTCATCTTGTCGCAGGTGACGTTTGGTATTGCAGTGCGCATGGCCGTCATGTCCATCGTCGCGGGGAATGAAGCATGAACATCCTGATTCAAAACGGTCGCGTGATCGACCCAGCCTCTGGTTTTGACCACACCGCCGATGTGGCGGTGGCTGATGGGCACATCGTGGCCATCGTTCAAGCAGGCGAGAAGTTGCCCGCCAACTTCAAAGCCGAACAAACCATCGATGCCAAGGGCTGCATCGTCGCCCCCGGCTTGGTCGACCTGCAAGCGCGTTTGCGCGAACCCGGCTACGAACACGAAGGTATGCTCGACTCCGAACTCACCGCCGCTGTGGCCGGTGGTGTCACCAGCCTCGTGTGCCCACCCGACACCGACCCCGTGTTGGACGAGCCGGGCCTGATTGAAATGCTCAAATTCCGCGCCGAAAAATTGCACCGCGCACGTGTGTTCCCGCTGGGCGCACTCACGCGTGGTTTGAAAGGCGTTGTGCTGACTGAAATGTCAGACCTCACCGATGCCGGCTGCGTGGGCTTTAGCCAAGCCGAAGTGCCGTTGGAAAACACGCAAGTGTTGCAACGCGCATTGCAATACGCGGCCACGTTTGGCTACACCGTGTGGTTGCGCCCGCAAGAAGTGCACTTGGGCAAAGGCGTGGCTGCCAGCGGCCCACTTGCCACCCGTTTGGGTTTGGGCGGTGTGCCTGTGGCCGCAGAAACCATTGCGCTGCACACCATCTTCGCGCTCATGCGCAGCACCAAAGCACGCGTGCACTTGTGCCGCATCTCCAGCGCCGAAGGTGTTGAGCTGGTGCGTGCGGCGAAGAAAGAAGGCTTGGCCGTCACAGCAGACGTCAGCATCAACTCGCTGCACTTGAGCGACCACGACATTGGCTACTTCGACAGCCGCGCCCGCGTGACGCCCGTGTTACGCCAACAGCGCGACCGCGATGCCCTGCGTGCCGCGCTGGCCGATGGCACGTTGGATGCGTTGGTGTCTGACCACATGCCCGTCGACAACGATGGCAAGGCCTTGCCATTTGCCGAAGCCGAATCAGGCGCAACCGGTTTAGAGCTGTTGCTCAGCCTCTCGCTTAAGTGGGCCAACGACAGCCAAGTAGGCTTGCTGCGCGCACTCGACGTGCTCACCGCACAACCCGCCAAAGTACTAGGCAAGATCGCCGGCCAAAGCGAGAGCATTGGTCAGTTGCACGTAGGCGGCGTGGCCGACCTCGTGGTGTTTGACCCCGCAGCCGAGTGGCACGTCACGCCCGACGCGCTGCACAGCCAAGGCAAGCACACCCCGTTTGCGTTTGACATGACGGGCATGTCTTTGCCCGCACGCGTCAAAGCCACCTTGGTGGCGGGCCGCGTGGCGTACCAAGCAGTTTGATGCGCAGCGTGCGCGCCATCGCCAAGTTCTTGCGCGTCATCGCGTGGGTGCTGCGTGGTTATTGGCATGTGCGCACGGTATTTCCTAAACTGAGCGACGAACAACAAGCCCGTGCCGTTGAGGTGTGGGCGCGAGGCATGTTGGCCATCATCGGCATCGAGGTGCGCGTTAAGGGCCATCCTGAGCAAGGCCCCGTGTTGATGGCGGCCAACCACATTTCTTGGCTCGATATTTTGGTGATGCACGCTGCGTGCCACTGCCGCTTTGTGGCGAAGTCTGAAATTCGCAGCTGGCCGTTGGTGGGCGTGCTCACCACGGGGGGCGGTTCGCTCTACATCGAACGCGGCTCGCGCAACGATGCCATGCGTGTGGTGCACCAAATGGCAGAGGCTTTGCAAGCGGGCCAAGTGTTGGCTGCGTTCCCTGAAGGGCGCACGGGCGACGGCATCACGCTGTTGCCGTTCCATGCCAATTTGTTGCAGGCTGCCATTTCGGCCGATGCGCCCATCCAGCCCGTGGCTTTGCAGTTCATCGATGCGCACACGCACCAACGCAGCTTGGCCCCGTGCTACCGCGATGACGACACCTTGATCAGCTCTCTCTGGCGCACCTTGTGTGCGCCGCCCTTGCTGGCGCAAGTGCGTTATGGCGATAAACAACAGGCCGAAGGCCGCAACCGCCGTGCGTGGGCGCAAGATTTGCAAGCCCATGTGGCCGATCTCTGTCAGTGATATCCTTTTCGACTATGGCAACCCAAAAAACTTCATCCGCCGTCAAGGCCAAACCCGCTTCTCAAAAAACGGCTGTCAAAAAGCCTGCGGCTAAAAAAGTGGCCGTCAAAGCTACCAAGAAGCCCGCTGCCCAAAGCGAGAACTTGGATGAAATGTTTGACTTGGCGGCAGAGACTTTCCGCGTCATGTCGGCGCCTATGCGTTTGAAAATCATCAACTGCTTGTGCAACGAAGAAAAAAACGTGGGCCAATTGCTCGAAGAAATCGACACCACCCAGCCCAATATGTCGCAACACTTGAACACTTTGTTCAACGCCAAGATATTGGGTCGCCGCCGCGAGGGCGTGCAAATTTACTACCGCATCATCAACGAGCGCGTGGTCACGCTGTGCCGTGCGGTGTGCACGCAAATTGCGATCGACAGCGATCTCGCCCACTGACCTCGGCGTGCGCATGATTCGGCGCATCGCCATTGCTCTGATTTTTTCGTGCGTGTTCATTGCCGTTGATCGGTTCAGCTATATCTATCCCCTCGGTGGTTTGAACATCACGCCGTGGAACCCCCCGGCGGCGGTTGAGGTTTTGTTTTTATTTTTAGTCGGCAACATCTGGATGACGTGGGTGTACATCACCCTCGGGCTTGCAGACTGGTGGGTGCGTGGCACTTTGTTTTTGTCGCCCACGGTGCTGCTGGGCAATGCCGTTTTGGTGCTCTGTTACGCCTGCATCGCGCTGTGCTTGCGTTGGACCTTGGGTGCGCAGGCCGCGTTGCGAGATCGACGCGAGGTGGTCTGGTTAGGCGTTGTCATTGTTTGTGGTGCCTTGTTCACGGCCGGGGCGTATGTGGGCACGCAAATCGGTGTGGGTGCCTTGGGGGCGCAGGACTTTTGGGGCGCAGCGCACCGCTTCTTTGTGGGTGACTTGTTGGGCTTGATGGTGTGGCTGCCCTTGTTCTTTGTGGCCCGAGACAAACGACGCCACCAGCAATACGTGCACATGTTGCGCAGCCGTTTGTTTTGGGTGCTGATGCTGGGGCTGGTGGTGTGCATGTGGCTGATTTTTTCTTTGCCCATCGCCGACCAGATGAAATACTTTTTCTCTTTGTTCTTCGTGCTCGGCTTGGTGGCAGCCACGTATTCGTTGCCGGGGGCCACGCTGGTGGCGGCGTTGATTCAAGTGCCGCTGGTGTTTTCCACCATGCACGCAGGCGTGCAACCGGCGGGCTTGATGGACATGCAAATTGTCATGCTCACCTTGTCGTTGACGGGCCTCATCATTGGCACGGTGGTGGACGAGCGCATGCGCGCGGAAGAGCGTTTGCGCGACAGCTTGCAATTGGTGGCAGCGGGTGAGTTGGCGGGCTCGTTGGCGCACGAGCTGCACCAGCCCATGAGCGCGCTCAGTGCCTATGCCGAATCGGCGCTGATGCTTTCAGAGCGAGCGTCTGCACAGCCTGAGTCGTCGCACGCGCAATTGGATCGGTTGCTGCGCAACATCGTCAACGAAACTATGCGCGCCACCGACATCGTGCGTGGTCTGCGCAGCTACTTCATTTCAGGCGTCTCGACCTTGGAAGAGGTTGATGTGAAGTCTTGGGTGGACGAATGCGTGGCCCGTTTGGCTGAACATGCCGCACACGCCCAAGTGAGCCTCACTGCGGTGTACGAGCAGCGCGTGTCGAGCGTGAAGGTCGATCGCATCCAAATGAGCACGGCCTTGGGCAACTTGATCAAGAACGCGATTGATGCCTCGGATGCTGGCATGCAAGTAACCGTTTGTGTGCTGAATGACCACCACAGCTTGACCCTTCGCGTCATCGACCAAGCGCACTTGCTAGAGGTTGAGGTGGTTGACCAAGTGTTCCGCCCGTTTTATTCCGACAAAAAAGAGGGCTTAGGTTTGGGGCTGTCGGTCAGTCAATCGCTGGTCGAAAATAATGGGGGCGTGCTGCGCTACCAATCGCAGCCCGAGAAATGCTTTGAAATTGTTTTACCTCTAGGAGAGCACGTGGATGTCTGAGAGTCGTTTGATTTGCATCGTCGATGACGATGCGTCGGTGCGCGATTCCTTGTCCGTCATGCTCGGCCTCAAAGGGTTTGATTGCCGCACCTATGAAAGCAGTGAGACTTTTTTAGGGGCTTTGCCAGAGCGTTCGTGTTGTGTGATCTTGGACTTGAACATGACAGGCATGAATGGCTTGGCGCTGCAAGACCAACTCAGCGCAGCGCGCTTTCCCATAGAAGTGATTTTTCTCACCGCCTTTGCCGATGTGGATGTGATGCGCCGTGCGTTTCTCAATCAAGCCGTTGACTTCCTAGAAAAGCCGGTGGTGCTGCCGCTGTTACTCAGTGCGATTGAGCGTGCGTTTGAACGTTTGAAATCCAGTGCGGTGCAACACACGCAAGCCCAATCGCTTGAAGCGCTGACGCCGCGTGAGCGCGAAGTGATGGCGGCCATTGCGCAAGGCATGACGCACCGCGAAGCGGGTGAGTTGTTGGGCATCAGCCCGCGCACGGTGGAAGTGCACAAAGGGCGAGTGATGGAAAAGCTGGGTGTCAAAACCTTGGCTGAGCTCGTTCGACTGAGCATCGACTCTGCCAAATAAACCACCAGCAAACTGAGTGCTTTGAGCGTACGGTTTAGCCCGTACGTGGCTTATCGAATTTTCAAAACGCACAAAAACTTCTACATTGCAAGGCATGACCAAAGCACATGCCTCTACGCCTAAGCCAAGCAAATACCTTGAGTTTTTGGTCGCCCTGTATCAAGCCAAAAATGCGCGTGGGGACTTGATTTTGTTGGAGTCCACCGATCAGCGTTTTTTGGAATTCATCGCTGTTCAATGGGTGTTGAACAAACCGCTCTCGATGATGCAAATTTTGATGTCACGCGAGGTCTTGTTCTTGGGCGCTTCCACCATCAGTCGCAAAGTGGATGCGCTGCGCGAAGCCGGCTGGATTCGCACCATCGCCGATCAGTCAGATCGACGCATCAAATGGCTGGAGCCCACCGATAAGGCATTGGCTTATTTGGAGCGTGTGAATACTTTGATGCCGGAGTAAGACCTGTGGCGCTGTTATTGCGCCGCCGCCTTCGCCCGCGCCGCATGCAGTTTTTTGTAGCTGTCCATCAAGCGGTGGTGTCGGTCTAGCCCTTCCAGTTTCATGCTGGTGGGCGTTAAGCCGTAAAAGCGCACCGTGCCTTCCACCGAGCCGAGGGCTGCATCCATTCGGGTGTCGCCAAACATGCGGCGGAAGTTGGGGGTGTAGTCGTCGAGTTCCAGCTCTGGGTCGAGCACCACTTCCAGCACCACATTCAAGGCTTGGTAAAACAAGCGGCGTTCCACCGTGTTGTCGTTGTATTGCAAGAAGGCTTGCACCAAGTCTTGGGCATCCTCAAATTTTTTCAACGCCAGCTGAATCAGCAGCTTCAACTCCAGCACGGTCAACTGGCCCCATTCGGTGTTTTCGTCGAACTCAATGCCAATCAAGGTGGCAATGTCCGAGTACTCATCGAGCTCGTTGTTTTCTAAGCGGTCGAGCAAGGCTTCTAGGCTCGCGTCATCCAAGCGGTGTAAGTTGAGTACGTCAGTGCGGAACAACAAGGCTTTGTTGGTGTTGTCCCACACCAAGTCTTCCACGGGGTAGACCTCTGAATAGCCGGGCACCAAGATGCGGCAGGCCACAGCGCCCAGTTGGTCGTACACCGCGGTGTAAACCTCTTTGCCCATGTCTTCCAAAATGCCCAGCAAAGCGGCGGCTTCTTGTGCGTTGGCATCGTCGCTTTGGCTTGAGAAGTCCCATTCGACAAACTCAAAATCTGACTTGGCACTGAAGAAGCGCCACGACACGATGCCGCTGGAGTCGATGAAGTGCTCCACAAAGTTGTTGGGCTCGGTGACGGCATTGCTCTCAAAAGTGGGCGGCGGCAAATCGTTGAGGCCTTCAAAGCTGCGGCCTTGCAGCAGTTCGGTGAGGCTGCGTTCCAACGCCACTTCTAAGCTGGGGTGCGCGCCGAACGAGGCAAACACACCGCCGGTGCGGGGGTTCATCAAGGTGATGCACATCACGGGGTAGGCACCACCCAACGAGGCGTCTTTCACCAACACCGGAAAGCCTTGTTCTTCCAAGCCCTGAATGCCCGCGAGGATGCTGGGATACTTGGCCAACACGTGCGGCGGGACATCGGGCAAGGCGATTTCGCTTTCGATGATTTCGCGCTTCACGGCGCGTTCAAAAATTTCAGACAAACATTGCACTTGGGCTTCGGCCAAGGTGTTGCCCGCGCTCATGCCGTTGCTGACAAACAAGTTCTCAATCAGGTTTGAGGGGAAGTACACCACCTCGCCATCGGAGTGGCGCACATACGGCAGCGAACAAATGCCACGCGCTGCGTTGCCCGAGTTGGTGTCGACCAAGTGCGAGCCACGCAATTCGTCGTCGGGGTTGTAGATGTCTAAGCAGTAGTCATCCAAAATTTCCGCGGGCAGTGCATCGTCTGCGCCGGTCTGGAACCAACGCTCGTTGGGGTAGTGCACGAAGTCGGCTTGGGCGATGTCTTCGCCCCAAAACGCACCGGCGTAAAAGTGGTTATTGCTCAGTCGTTCGATGTATTCGCCCAAGGCCGAGGCGAGGGCGCTTTCTTTGGTGGCGCCCTTGCCGTTGGTGAAGCACATGGGTGAGTGCGCATCGCGGATGTGCAGTGACCACACATTGGGAATGATGTTGCGCCACGATGCAATTTCAATCTTGATGCCCAAGTTGGCCAACAGCCCCGACATATTGGCGATGGTTTGCTCCAGCGGCAGGTCTTTGCCTGTGATGTAGGTGCTGGTGTCAGCCGTGGGCTGGAGGGTGAGCAAGGCTTGCGCGTCGGCGTCTAAGTTTGCGACTTCTTCAATCACAAACTCGGGGCCAGCTTGCACCACTTTTTTGACGGTACAGCGCTCGATGGAATTCAAAATGCCGCGGCGGTCCACCTCTGAAATATCGGGTGGCAACTCAACTTGAATTTTGAAAATTTGTTGGTAACGATTTTCCGGATCAACGATGTTGTTTTGCGAGAGGCGAATGTGCTCAGTCGAGATGTTGCGCGTGTCGCAATACAGCTTGACGAAATACGCCGCGCACAGCGCTGAGGAAGCTAAAAAATAATCGAACGGGCCTGGCGCTGAGCCATCGCCTTTGTAGCGAATGGGTTGGTCGGCCACCACGGTGAAGTCGTCAAACTTGGCTTCGAGGCGGAGTTTGTCGAGAAAGTTGACTTTGATTTCCATGGCGGCTCTTTAGAAAAATGCACAAAACGATATCGTTGCATTTTATAAAACCAGCGCACTCGCCCTCGTGGAGCACCATCAGGCGTGCATCGAAATCATCACCACGGCAAACACCACCACTGCAAAAATCAAAAATCCCGCGACATCTTTTCGATAGAGCTCTGCCTCGCTGTGTGGGGCAGGGGTTTGCATCCATTCACGACGCAGCGGACTTTGAGTTTTCTTTTTCACCAAAACCTGGGTGACGATCGGCGTCATGTCTGTCTTCCTTTGTGGTGGGTGGCAATGCCGTCACTGTAGGAAAAACAAGCGCGTTTGAAAATTCGATACCGCACGTACGGGCAATACCGTAGATATGCAGGCGCAAAAAAGGCCGCACGAGGCGGCCTTCTGTAGGGCAGTGCAGCTTTAGGGCTTGAGGTACACGTAGCCTTCTTTGGCTTGCAAACGGGCCACCTCGGCCACACCCGAGGGCACGATCTTGGCTTCCATCGACACTTTGTTGGGGTCGATGTTGCGCGAGGTCAGCGTGTTGTTGCACACGCGGAACTGCACGCCTTTGCCCGCGAGGTCAGACACCATGCCGCTGAACTCACGGCCTTTGCTGTCTTTGGCACCATCGAGCAAAAAGTCGATGCCGGGGCCGTGGGTGACCACCGTGATCTTGGCTGTCGGGTCTGCACTGAGGTGGTTGCGCACATTGCCCAAGATGGCGGCAGTGGTTTCAACCCCTGTGTTGACGTGGTAGACCACTTTGATGTCTTGTGCGTGCGCTGAGCCCAAGCTCAGAGCCAGCAACAAGGCTGCGAAGGTTTGAGAGATGGATTTGAAGAAGTTCATGGTGTTGTGTCTCACATCAAGCTGTCGGCCCAAATGTTTTGGGCCCAGTTCCAAGCATAAATGCCTTCTAACTCGTTAGGGGCGCTCGACACGCCACCCGAGCCAGGCACGGTTTTGTAGGTTTTTTCTTTGTCGTCGTACTGGTGGATAGAGGCCACGTGGACCACCAGCTTGTCGTTCACAAAGCTGTAGCAGGTGTTGCTCAAAAACGGAGCAGGGTTGACCGGCATGTCCGACAACTGCGCCACGATGGCCGCCGCCGTGACCTTGCCATGCGAGTTGGCCATGTGGCCCGACTTGGGCATGAGCGGGGCCACCATGATGGAGTCGCCAATCACGTGAATGTCCTTGGCCTGTGTGGACTCAAAGGTTTGGTACTGCACCGCGCACCAACGTGCGTTGACGTTGGCCAAGTTGGTTTGCACTGCAATGCCACCGGCACGCATGGCGGGCAACACGTTGAGCACGTTGGCTTTGACATCGTTTTGCACATCGAACTTCAAGGTGCTGCTCTTCGTGTCCACGGCCACCACTTTGTGTTGTGGCATGTATTCCAAGATGCCCTTGTAGTTGTCGGCCCAGAACTTTTTGAACAACGGACCCTTAGAGGTCACGTCTTGGTTGGCATCCAAGATCAACACCTTGGACTTGGGCTTGTGCTGCTTGAAGTAATGCGCCACTTGGCTGGCACGCTCGTACGGGCCGGGCGGGCAGCGATAGGGCGCTTCGGGGATGGTGATGGCGTACACGCCACCATCGTCCATCGCTTCGAGTTGCTTGCGCAAGGCCAAGGTCTCGGGGCCTGCTTTCCACGCTTGCAAAATTTGGCCCGAGGCATTGGCCTCTTTCAAGCCTTCGATGGTGTTGAACATCAAGTCAATGCCGGGCGACATGACGAGCTTGTCGTAACGGATGGTGGGGCCGCTGGCCAAGGTGACGGTTTTCTTGGCGGGGTCAACGCTGACCACGTAGTCGCGCACGATGTTGACGCCGTGCTTGCCCGAGAGCTTGTCGTACGGTGTGGTGATGTCGGCCATGGTCTTGCTGCCACCGATCACCAAATTAGAGATGGGGCAAGAGATGAATTCCCCATTGGGTTCGATCAAGGTGACATCGATTTGGTAGTTCGACAACATGCGCACGTACTTGGCAGCGGTCGCGCCACCGTAGCCGCCACCCACCACGACCACGCGTGCTTTCTCGGGCACACGACCCACAGATGCGCAACCGACCATGCTGCCGAGTGCGCCAAACGAACCAAGTGCCATAGAGGCTTGAACAAAACTTCGACGTTTCATGATGAATCCTTGAATAACGCTTATTAACGCTTGGTGGCCGCGTAGTAGGTAGAGATGGTGTTGATTTGGGCATCGGTCAGGCCCTTGGTGAGCTGGTGCATCACCGTGGCAGGGCGTGTGCCGTCTTTGAACGCTTTGAGTTGCAACACCATGTAGTCTTTGGGCATGCCCACCAGCGATGGAATGGCCGAGCCTTCGGTGGTGCGGCCATCGGTGCCGTGGCAGTTGGCGCACATGGCGGCGGTGGCACGGTTGTGTAATTCGGTGGCTTTGTCTTGCGCGTGAGCGGCGGCGCTCACACCCAGCACCAAGGCAGTGGTGGCCAGCAGGCGCATACAAGAGAGAGATGTTGTTTTCATCGAGTCCTCGTTGAATGACATGTATCAGTGATGAGTAATATATCCAGAATGACAAAACGCCATCACGGGGAAAACCCAATGATGGCGTTGCGCACGACGCTGAAAACTATAACGGAAGAATTCGAATGAAGCGGCCTTGGCTCAAGGCTGCATCAGCGTAGGTGCGCTGGCAGGCGGTGCATCCATCCAACGGTCCGTCAAGCCGGCGCCGAGCCACATGCCAATGAGGGCGGTCCAAGCGGTGAGGGCAAAGATGGCACCGCCCGTCACACCCGCGCCCACCGCGCAGCCGCCAGCCAGCATGGCACCAAAGCCCATGAAGATGGCACCCACGATGTAGCGGCGCATGCTGTAGCCGTCTTTGAAGCCTTCGAGCTTGAGCTCTTGGCCCAGCCATGCCGCCAAGAACGAGCCCAAAAACACGCCAGGCAACAAACCAAAGTCAAACCCAATCGCGGGCGGGTTGGGGGCCAGCACGCGCATGAGCCATTCGGCCGAGGGGCCGCTGAACGTGATGCCTTGGATGTGCACCACTTCAAACGATGCCTTAGCCACGCTGTACGAATACCACCACGCCAAGGCCACGCTCAAGCCCGTGCCAATGCCGCCCACCCACATCCATGCGCGTTGCGATGTACGCGTGGTGAAGTACAGCGCCGCCAACAACCACACGCAACCAATGATCAGGCCGGTGGTGTGGCTCAGTCCCAAGATAGCCAGCAAGTCACGGCTGGCACCGCCTTCGACGGTCCACAAGTTGGTGATTTCTTGGCGCAAGGGTGAGAGCGCGCCTGACAGCGCGGACTGCGCGGTGACCGCAAAAATCAAACCCGACAGCAGCGCCCGCAAATTGCCATTGGCCGACAACACCAACAAACGGCTGGCGCAACCGCGCGTCATGATCATGCCCGCGCCAAACAACAAGCCCCCCACCAATGCCCCCGACAAGCTGCCGCGTGTGGCGAGTTGGCGTGCGGTGCTCACGTCTAAGTCGCCCAACACGATCAGGCCTTGAATGGCGATGACCGCCGCCGAGAAGGTGAGCAACCACACAGAGAGCTTTTCGCCAAACTGGCGATGCCAAAACTCCACCACCGCGGCACGTAAACAAAATTTAGAACGCTGCGCAAAAAAACCAAACAACAAGCCGATCAACCACCCGCCCGCGGCTAAGACATAGGGTTCGCCATAGGCTTCATTGAGTGTGGTTAGGTTCATATGATTTAGTCTACGCTTATATTTGGACTATGCTAAGTGCTCTGGCTAGCGCGGCACTTGATGCACATCAAGTCCGAGCGCGCGGGCCTTTCAGGAGAAATCATGGTCAACGTTTCGTGGGTTCGACAACTCTGCCTTGGCGCATTGCTGGGTGGCGCGGTTGTGTGCGGCTTGGTGCAAGCGCAGCCTGCCACGCCGCAAGCCACGGTCGCCAAGCCGTTGATGCAAGCCAAGTCGGTGGTGCCCAATGTGTATTACGTGCAGGGCGTGTCAGAGATGGGGTCGTCGGCCAATCAAAACTTCATCTCCAACGCGGGTTTTGTGGTCACGCCCGCAGGCGTGGTGGTGATTGACGCTTTGGGCTCACCCGAGCTGGCGCGTCGCTTGTTGGCCGAGATCGCCAAAGTGACGAAGAAGCCCATTCACACCGTGGTGCTGACGCATTACCACGCGGACCACATTTATGGCTTGCAAGTGTTCAAAGAGGCGGGCGCACGCATCGTGGCCCACGGTGCGGCACGCGAGTACCTCACGTCTGACACGGCGCGTTTGCGCTTAGAAGCCTCGCGTCAAGAATTGTGGCCGTGGGTGGATGAAAAAACGCGTTTGGTGCCAGCGGATGAATGGCTGACTGGTCCGAAAACCTTGACGGTGGGCGGCGTGCGTTTTGACATTCAACCCGTGGGCTCATCGCACACCGCTGAAGATGTGGTGGTGTATTTGCCGCAGCAAAAAGTGCTGTTCGCGGGCGACTTGGTGTTTCGCAACCGCATCCCGTTTGTGGGCCAAGCCGACAGTCGCCATTGGATTGATGCCATGCAGAGCTTGCTGGCCTTCGACACCCGCTGGGTTGTGCCTGGCCACGGCCCCATCTCGAACGACCCCAAGGCCGACATGACCCTCACGCGCGACTACCTCATGTACCTGCGCGACACCATGGGCCGCGCGGCCAAAGACATGGAACCGTTTGAAAGCGCCTACGCCAGCACGGATTGGTCAAAGTTCGAGAAAATGCCCCTTTTCAAATCGGCCAACCGCATGAACGCCTACAACACCTATTTGCTCATGGAGCAAGAAGCCAAGTGACACACATGGGCACTCTTTCTCGACGTCAAGCGCTGCACGTGGTTTCTGCGGGTGCGCTGGCATCGCTCGCGCAAGGCGCGTTCGCCGCTGCGCTCATCACGTTGCCCAGCACCGACTCATTGGCGGCTTCGCTCGAACAGGCCTTGCAAGCCAAGCAGCCCTTGGTGGTGATGGTCAGCTTGCACGGGTGCCCGTTTTGCAAAGTGGTGCGCGAAAACTATTTGCACCCTTTGCGCGCGACTGGCTTGCAGGTGGTGCAAGTTGACATGCGCAACCCGCGCGTGTTGGTCGACTTTGATGGCAGCTCGCTCACGCAAGATGCGTGGGTGAAAAAACAAAACATCAAGCTCGCCCCCACGGTGATGTTCTTTGGCGCGCAAGGCCGTGAAGTGGCCTCGCGTTTGAAAGGCGCGTACTTGCCCGATTTCTACGGCGCGTATTTGGATGACCAACTCGCCGCAGCACGCAAAGCGGTGGCGGGCGCATGATTCCGATCAAAACCGAATCCGCATGGCGCGGCACCTCGGACTGCCGCAACTGTGGCATCCGCGAGATGGTGTTGTTCGCCGATTTGAACGAAGAAGACTTCAAGCTCATCCACGCGCCGATTGACGACTTGGTGTACCAGCCCGGCCAAACGCTGTACGACGAATCAGACAAAGCGCTGGGTGTGTTCACGCTGCGCCAAGGCATGGTCAAGCTGGTGCGCGTCACCGCCGATGGCCGCGCACGCGTGGTGCGTGTGTTGTTTCCCGGTGATGTGGTGGGGCTGGAGGCGTTGGCCACCGGCCACTACGACAGCCAAGCCGTGGCCTTGAGCGAGGTGTCTGTGTGCCGCATTCCGTTAGATGTGATGCATCAGCTCGGGGCCAACAGCCCGCGCTTGCATCGCAAGCTCATGGAGAAGTGGCAAAGCGCTTTGAAGCTCGCCGACGATTGGTTGGCCGACCTCAACTTTGGCACGGCCAAGCAACGCGTGTTGCACTTCATTCGCAAAATGCACGAGGTGTCGCCAGACGACACGGTGACCTTGTTCAGCCGCGACGACATGGGCGCCATGATGGACCTCAAACTCGAAACCGTCAGCCGTGAAGTGACTGCGTTGGTGCGAGGCGGTGTGATGACCCCGCTCGACAAAATGGGGCGGCATTACCAAGTGCTCATGCCTGAGCTGTTACAAGCCAACTGAGCATCCGAATTGAGAAGGAGACAACGATGAAACAGTTTTTATATGCCGTCTTGTTGACGCTGGCCGCAGGCGCACAAGCCCAGCAGCACCCCTTGTTTAAAGACGCCGACCTCAAAGCGGGTGAGAAGCTCATCGCCGAAAACCAATGCAACGAATGCCACATTCGCCGCGTGGGTGGCGACGGCAGCGACATCTATAACCCGAAAGGCCGCATCAACACCGCGGGCGCTTTGCGCGGCATGGTGGAGTACTGCAACACCGAGCTGAACTTGGGCTTCTTCCCCGAAGACACCAACGCGGTGGCGGCGGTCTTAAACAAACAGCATTACAAATTTCGCTGAACTTCAAACGGGGTTTGGCGTAAACCCGAGTTGCTTTGCATCAGAGATGATTTATATTAGCGGTTGTTGATATATAACTGATGTGGAAGGACTGTCTGTGAAAACACCAGATGGCATTCAATCGGGTCGCGTTCAAAAAGCGCCCGAAAACTTTTTAGACCGCGACGGCATCAGCACCGTCATTGCTGAGAGCAAAGCCGGTCGTCGCAATTTCATCCGCAGCGCTTTTGCCGCTGCCGCCGCAGGTGCTGCCGCACCGATGGCTTTGGCCCAGGGCAACCCTGTGCCTACCGAAGGTGGTGACCCCAACATCTTGAACTTGCCCGAGCATGCCACAGGCCTCGGCCAAGGCGTGGCTGCCAACAATGGTTACGGTGTGCCTTCCAAGTTCGAATCGAACGTGCAGCGCCGTCAAAGCCCAGGCTTGACACAAACCACACAAGCCTCGGTGTCGTTTGCGCCGTTGCAGTCCTTGTTTGGCATCGTCACGCCGAGCGGTTTGCACTTCGAGCGTCACCACCAAGGTTGGTGGGACATCGACCCCTCCAAGCACCGCTTCATGATCAACGGCATGGTGAAAACACCCAAGGTGTTCACCATGGACGAGATCATGCGTTTGCCTTCGGTCTCGCGTTTCCATTTCATCGAGTGCGGTGCCAACACGGCGGTGGAGTGGGGCAATGTGGCTGTGCCCACCGTGCAATACACCCACGGCATGGTGTCGTGCAGCGAGTTCACGGGTGTGCCGCTCATCACCTTGCTCGAAATTGCAGGCGCTGATTTCAAGAACGCCAAATTCATCTTGGCCGAAGGTGGCGACGGTTCATCCATGACCCGCACCATCCCCATGAGTCTCATCTTGTCCGGCGAGGTGTTGGTGGCTTATGGCCAAAACGGCGAAATGCTGCGTCCCGAAAACGGCTACCCCCTGCGCTTGATCGTGCCCGGCATTCAAGGTGTGAGCTGGGTCAAGTACCTGCGCCGCATCGAAGTGGGCGACATGCCCTACGCCGCCAAAGACGAAGCCGTGCACTACATGGACTTGATGCCCGATGGTCAACACCGTCAGTACACCAACATCCAAGAATGCAAGAGCGTGGTGACCACGCCCTCGGGTGGCCAAGTGTTGCTTGACAAAGGCTTCTACAACATCACAGGCCTCGCTTGGTCGGGCCGCGGCAAAGTGGCCAAGGTCGATGTGTCGGTTGATGGTGGTCGCAATTGGCGCCAAGCCCGTTTGGAAACACCAGTGCTCAGCAAAGCGCTGACCCGCTTCAACATCGACTGGGTGTGGGACGGCAAGCCTGCCATCATCCAAAGCCGTGCCACGGACGAAACCGGTTTCGTGCAACCCACGTACAAGCACCTACGTGCGGCGCGTGGCACACGTTCGATTTATCACAACAACGCCATCCAATCGTGGTTGGTGCAAGAAAACGGCGAGGTCAAGAATGTCCAAGTTTCTTAAAGTCACTTTGGTTTCTGCTTTGATCGCCGCTTTGTTGGCAGCCGCTGGCGTGGCCAGTGCGCAAAGCACGGCCTACCCCGGCGTGGGCAGACCCGCCACGCCCAAAGAAGTGGCCGCATGGGACATCGACGTGCGTCCCGACTTCAAAGGTTTGCCTGCAGGTTCGGGCTCAGTCGCTCAAGGCCAAGATTTGTGGGAAGCCAAGTGCGCCCACTGTCACGGCGTGTTTGGTGAGTCAAACGAAGTGTTCAGCCCGCTCATCGGCGGCACGACCAATGAGGACATCAAAACCGGCAACGTGGCCAATTTGAAGCGCGCTGATTTCCCAGGTCGCACCACGATCATGAAAGTGGCCACGGTGTCCACGCTGTGGGACTACATCAACCGCGCCATGCCTTGGACCGCGCCCAAGTCGCTTAAGCCCGACGAGGTGTATGCCGTGACGGCCTACCTCTTGAGCTTGGCCAATGTGGTGCCCGAAGACTTTGTGTTGTCCAATAAAAACATCGCCGAGGTGCAAAAGCGCATGCCCAACCGCAACGGCATGACCACTCAGCATTTCATGTGGGCAGGCAAAGAGTTCAAAGGCACCAACAAGCCCGACACCGCCAACGTGGCTTGCATGAAAGATTGCGTGCCTGAAGCCAAAGTGGCTTCGATATTGCCCGACTATGCCCGCAACGCACACGGCAACTTGGCCGACCAAAACCGCTTGGTGGGGCAGCAGCACGGCGCGAACACGGCCGTGCCTGAAAACAAAGCAGCCCCTGTGGGTGGCACAACAACGCCCGCTGCCAAACCTGCGGCCAAAGTGGTTGACCCTGCCTTGGCTTTGTTGAACAAACACACCTGCACCGCTTGCCACGCGCAAAGCACCAAGGTGGTGGGCCCGAGCTTCAATGACATTGCTAAAAAGTACCCAGGCAAAGCCGAGTACTTGGCAGGCAAAATCAAGTCAGGCGGCTCAGGCGTGTGGGGTGCCATCCCCATGCCCGCACAGACTGCACCCGACGCAGATATCAAAACGATTGCCAACTGGCTTGCAGCCGGTGCGGCAAAATAACTCTCACGCATTTTTAGGAGCACTACATGCAAACTCGTCGCGAGACCCTCAAGCACAGCGCCGCTGTGGCAGGCCTGCTGGCCTCTACTGGCCTGTTTCCCCAATACGCACACGCGTTTGACAAAGCTGCGTTTGACACCAAGAGCGTGGCCGAAGCCGTCAAAGCCATGGGTGGCTCTGCCCCCGTGGAAAGCAAAGACGTGACCATTACCGGTCCAGACATCGCCGAAAACGGTGCGGTGGTTCCTTTGGGCGTGAGCACCAGCTTGGGCAACGTCAAACGCATGTTGTTGTTGGTTGAGAAAAACCCATCCGCGTTGATCGCGATGTTCAACGTGACGGCTGACGTGGAAGCCAACTTCTCCACACGCTCCAAGATGGGCCAATCGTCGGATGTCTACGCAGTGGCCATCACCAACGACGGCAAAGCTTTCTTTGCGAAGAAAGAAGTCAAAGTGACACTCGGCGGCTGCGGCGGCTAATTTAGAAATACCAGGAGAAACAACATGGCAGATCCAATGCGCATTCGCGCCCAAGCAGCTGGCGACAAAGCAACCATCCGTGTCTTGATGAGCCACGAAATGGAATCCGGTCAACGCAAAGACGGCACCGGCAAACTCATCCCCGCATGGCACATCCAAGACGTGACCGCAACCCTCAATGGCAAAGTCGTGATGACAGCCGAGTGGGGCCCCGCTGTGTCCAAGAACCCCTTCTTGCAGTTCACCATCAAAGGTGCCAAAGCTGGTGACAAAGTGGGCATCACTTGGAAAGACAACAAGGGCGACACACGCTCTGACGAGGCGACTGTTTCCTAAGTCGCCAGAACGCAGTGGAGACACGAATGAAAAAACTAGTCATTGCTTTAGGGCTCATCGGCGTGTCCGCCGCTGCGTTCGCCCAAAAGTCGTCGACCGACAGCATTGCCGAATACCGCGCCATGCTGCAAGACGGCAACCCTGCCGAGTTGTTTGAAGCCAAAGGTGAAGATCTGTGGAAACAAAAACGCGGCCCTAAAAATGCGTCGCTTGAAAAATGCGATTTAGGCAAAGGCGCAGGCGTGGTCAAAGGCGCTTGGGTTGAGCTGCCGCGTTACTTCTCAGACACTGGCAAAGTGCAAGACCTCGAGTCGCGCTTGGTCACCTGCATGCAAGAGCTGCAAGGGTTCAATGGCGACGAGATTGCCAAGACACCCTTCGGAAAAGGCGAGCAAAGCAACGTCACCGCCTTGGCCACTTGGATTTCTGCGGAATCCAAAGGCATGAAATTCAACTTGCCGCAAGGCCATGTGGAAGAGCGCAAGATGTATGAAGTGGGCAAGCGCCTGTTCTTCATGCGCGGCGGCTCGCACGACTTTGCGTGCGCCACCTGCCACGGCCAAGACGACAAGCGCATTCGCTTGCAAGACTTGCCCAACCTCACCAAGAACCCTGGTGCAGGCAACGGCTTTGGGGCTTGGCCTGCTTACCGCGTGTCCAACGGTCAGATGTGGGGCGCCCAGTTGCGCTTGAACGACTGCTACCGCCAGCAACGCTTTCCCTATCCACTGTTTGGCAGCGAAGCCACCATCGCTTTGGGCGTCTACATGGGCGTGAACGGCAAAGGCGGCGAGGCCACCGCGCCTGCGATCAAACGATAAGGACCACGCACCATGAACCGCAACTATCAAATCGCGCTGAGCGCTGCTGCTGTGGCCTTGTTGACCGCTTGCGCAGCACCTATGCCATCAAGCGCTGACCTCGACAAACTCACCCAAGACATCTTGGGTCGTTCGTTCCGTGCCCAAGGCCAAGCCAAGCTTGACCGCTTGAGCCCAGACGAAGACAACCGCTTGTGCGCCGAAGCCGAGCGCACTGGTGTGCCTTTGGATGCCAAAGTGGCCGAAGCCATCGAAGCACGCAATATGCAAACCATCAAGGCCCCCGCCGATGGCAAATATTTGGGTGACTTCAAAGAAGGCGAGAAGATCGCCCAAAGCGGCGCTGGTAAAACCTGGACCGATGCCGAAGGCTCGGTCAACGGCGGCAATTGCTACAACTGCCACCAAATCAGCAAGGAAGAGTTGTCCTACGGCACACTCGGCCCAAGCTTGTACAACTACGGCAAGATCCGCAGTGCATTGGAGCCTAACAGCCCAGTCACCAAGGCAATCACCGAGTACACCTGGGGCAAGATTCAAAACGCCCGTGCGTACAACGCGTGCTCCAACATGCCGCGCTTTGCGCACAAAGGTGTGTTGACCGAAACGCAAATCAAACACGTGATGGCTTTGTTGCTCGACCCAGCGTCGCCTGTCAACAAGTAATCACTTTCAAGCCGCAGCATGAGCTTTTCATCTGCGGCTTTTTCATGTTCTTTAAATAAGCAGGTGCTGATATGAACCTAACCAAACGCGAATTCATGCAAGTCATCGGCGCTGGCACGATGGCCGGCCTCAACATGCAAGCCTACGCACAAGCCGATGCGGGTGTTGCGGCCAAAGGCTTGTATGACATTCCTAAGTTTGGTCAGGTGTCGTTTCTTCACATGACTGACTGCCACGCGCAGCTCAAGCCCATTTACTTCCGCGAGCCCAGCGTCAATCTTGGCATCGGCAGCATGAAAGGCAACTTGCCCCACTTGGTGGGCGAGCATTTGCTCAAGACCGCAGGCGTGCGCCCCGGCAGCGCCGAGGCCTATGGCATGAGTTGCTTGAACTTTGAAGTCGCTGCCAAACGTTTTGGCAAGGTGGGTGGTTTTGCGCATTTGGCGACTTTGGTGAAGCGCCTCAAAGCCAGCCGCCCCGGCGCGTTGCTACTTGATGGCGGCGACACGTGGCAAGGCTCGGCCACCTCGTTGTGGACCAATGGCCAAGACATGGTCGACGCGTGCAAATTGCTCGGTGTGGATGTGATGACCGGCCACTGGGAATTCACCTACGGCATGGAGCGCGTGCAAGAAATCGTCAACAAAGACTTTGCCGGTAAGGTCGACTTTGTGGCGCAAAACATCAAGACCCAAGACTTTGGCGATCAGGTGTTCAAGCCCTATGTGATTCGCGAAATGAATGGCGTGCCTTGCGCCATCATTGGCCAAGCCTTCCCCTACACCCCCATTGCCAACCCCCGCTACATGGTGGCCGATTGGGCCTTTGGCATTCAAGACGAGCACATGCAAAAGATGGTCGACGAAGCCCGCGCCAAAGGTGCGCAGGTGGTGGTGGTGCTGTCGCACAACGGCATGGACGTGGACTTGAAAATGGCCAGCCGCGTCAGCGGCATCGACGCCATCATGGGTGGCCACACGCACGACGGCATGCCCGTGGCGACTTTGGTGAACAACAAAGGTGGCAAAACCATCGTCACCAACGCGGGCTCCAACGGCAAGTTCTTGGGCGTGCTCGACTTTGAGGTGAAGAACAAACGCATCACCGACTTCCGCTACAAGCTCTTGCCCGTGTTTGCCAATATGTTGCCCGCCGACAAAGAAATGGACGCACTCATCACCAAGATTCGCGCGCCTTACGAAGCCAAGCTCAACGAAACCTTGGCCATCACCGAAGGTACGTTGTACCGCCGTGGCAACTTCAACGGCACGGGCGACCAGTTGTTGCTCGACGCGTTGATGGATGTGCAGGGCGCAGACCTCGCGTTCTCGCCTGGCTTCCGCTGGGGCACCTCGCTCTTGCCGGGCCAAGCCATCACGCGTGAATGGTTGATGGACATGACCGCCACCACTTACTCGTACGCCACCGTGAGTGAGATGACGGGCGAGACCATCAAGACCGTGCTCGAAGACGTGTGCGACAACTTGTTCAACCCCGACCCTTACTACCAACAAGGCGGCGACATGGTGCGCGTGGGTGGCCTCGAATACGTGTGTCGCCCCAACGAAAAAATGGGCAACCGCATTGGCGAGATGCGCCTCAAAGGCAAGCTCATCGATGCCAACAAAAAATACAAAGTGGCCGGTTGGGCGCCTGTGGCCGAAGAAGCCAAGAGCCAAAACCTCAAGCCCGTGTGGGAAGTGGCCGAGCAGTGGCTCAAGGCCAGCGGTGGCCGGGTGAAGTCACGCAAGCTCAACACACCCAAGCTCGAAGGCGTGCTGCCCAACCCTGGCTACGCCGCGTAAAAAGTTTTTAAATCGAAGGAAATGAAATGACTGTCGAACGTTACATCCGCATCATCGCGGGCTTGTTCATCATGGTGTCACTGGCTTTGGGTATCGAAGAGAGCCCTGTGTTTGTGAGCCGCTGGGCCTTGGCCTTCACCGCATTTGTGGGTGCCAATTTGTTCCAATTTGGCTTCACCAATTTTTGCCCCATGGGCATCATCTTGCGCAAGCTCGGTGCCAAAGATGGCACCGCTTGCTGCGCTGCTGAGTGATGTGAAAACTCAGGTGGGGCTGTTGATGGACTTCAAGAATTTGTAGGTCAATCCAGCCCCAGCGATGATCGACACCAGCGTGAGCCACGCGGTGTTCGAGAAAATCGCACCACCGGTGATGCCAGAGCCCACGGTGCAACCGCCGGCCATCACAGCGCCAAAGCCCATCAAGATCGCGCCGGTCAAATAGTGCCCCAGTTTGTTTTCTGTTTGAAAGCCTTCAAACTTGAAGTCGCCAAACAACACGCCCGCGATCAACGAACCCGCAAACACGCCTGGCAACAAACCTGCATCAAACCCAAAACTCGGGGCCGTGGCGGTGGAGAGCGTGCGCATCAACCACTCGGCGGATGGGCTGCTGAAGCTCAAGCTTTGAACCGGCACAGGTTCGAACGACACACTGGCGACCTGCTGGGTGAAGCCCCAACCCAAGGCAATCGACACGCCGACGAACACACCCGCCCAGTTCCACGTCTGGCTGTTGTCTTGTGTGTCGGCACGCAAGCGCCACAGGCCAATGGCACCGAGCGCCAAGCCCACAGCCAACCCCATCCATGCGCCGGTGAAGTGGAGCAAGTTGCGCTCAGGGCCACCTTCAACCATCCACAAACCGGTGACCCACTGACGTGCAGGTGCCAACAAACCCGAGATGCTGGCTTGCACCGTCACGGCAAACACGAGGCCCGAGAGCAGGGCACGCAAATTGCCATTGGCCGAGAGGATGAGCAAACGGCTGGCGCATCCGCGCGTCATGATCATGCCCATGCCAAACATGAGGCCGCCCACCACCGCACCCGAAATGCTGCCGGGCGCACCCAAGTGGCGTGAGGCTTCAGGTTTCAAAAAATCGGCCCACACCAAACCTTGCACCGCCAAGATGGCCACAGCAAAACCGATCAACCACACGCCCAAGCGTGAGCCACCGCTGCCGTCGCAACACTCGATCACGGCAGCACGTGCGCAAAACTTAGAACGCTGCGCGAAGAAACCAAAAAACAAACCAATGAGCGCGCCACCCGTGGCCAACACGGCATGGTCTCCGAAGGTTTCAATCAAGCTGGTTAAGTTCACAAGGTTCCCCAATGTTCAGTGGTGGCAGTCAAAGCTCTCAATTGTCTCTGCTTTTCAAACGGTCAAACAGCACCATGCCCGCCATCATGGCCAGCACAAACACCAAGGCTTTGTCGTTGCCTGCGGCCATGGCCACCAGTGCCGGGCCTGGGCAAAAACCGGCCAAGCCCCAGCCGGTGCCAAACATCAAGCTGCCCAGCACCAAGGGGCTGTCAATCTGCGTCATCTCGGGCCACTGCAATACAGCGCCCGAAAAACTGCGGTGTTTCTTTTTGGCCCAAGTAAAGCCGAGCAAGCCCACCATCACACCGCCGCCCATGACGAACGCGAGCGAGGGGTCCCACGTGCCTGCCAGATCTAAAAAGCCTTGCACTTTGCCGGGGTCGGTCATGCCTGAAACGAGCAAGCCCACGCCAAACAACAGGCCCAAGATAAATTCAATCACGCGTTGCATGTGGGGCTCCTTAAAGGACATGGCGAATCACAAACACGGTGACAAAGCCCGTGCCCATGAACGACAAAGTGGCCACCAGTGAGCGCACCGACAAGCGGCTCAAGCCGCAAATGCCGTGGCCGCTGGTGCAGCCTGCGCCCCAGCGTGTGCCATAGCCCACCAACACACCGGCCACGATCACCATCGCCCAGTTGGCGTCAATGCGTGGCGTGTGCATCAGCTCAGCGGGCAAGAGTAATTTGGCCGCCAAGGGTGCGGCAAATAGCCCCAGCAAAAACGCGAAGCGCCAAGGCGAGTCGGCATGCTTGGGTGCGAGCAAGCCTTCCAAAATGCCGGTGATGCCCAAGATGCGCCCGCTGTTCAAAAACAAAGCGGCCGCCGCGATGCCAAGCAAAACGCCGCCTAGCAAAGAGGTCCAAGGTGTGAAGTGAAGCCAATCGATCTGCATGGTTTGTATATCTAAAGTTGCCTATATTATTGTGCCCTTATGAAACCCCTCATTCACGGCATCTTCGACCCTGCGACTTGGACCGTCACCTATGTGGTCTACGACCAAGCGGGCGGCACTTGCGCCATCATTGATTCGGTGCTCGACTACGACCCCAAATCGGGCCGCACCAGCACCGCCTCGGCAGACCAAGTGATCGCGTTTGTGAAAGCCCAGCAACTCAGCGTGGCTTGGATTTTGGAAACCCACGCACACGCCGACCACCTCACCGCTGCGCCGTATCTCAAAGCGCATGTGGGTGGGCAAACAGCGATTGGCCACCACATCACGGCCGTGCAACGTGTGTTCAAAGGGGTGTTCAATTTAGAAGGCAGCTTCCAAGTGAACGGCACACAGTTTGACCACTTGCTGCATGAAGACGAAACTTTTGCCATTGGTCAGCTCACTGCCAAAGCCTTGTACGTGCCGGGCCACACCCCTGCGTGCGTGGCCTACCAAGTGGGCGATGCCGTGTTTGTGGGCGACACCTTGTTCATGCCCGATGTGGGTTCGGCACGTTGCGACTTCCCCGGTGGCGACGCCAAAACGCTCTATGCCTCAGCCCGCAAAATTTTGAGCTTGCCGGATGAGACGCGTTTGTTCATGTGTCACGACTACCCGCCTGAAGGGCGTGATGTGAAGTTTGAAACCACGGTGGCCGAACAACGCGCGCACAACATCCACTTGCACGATGGCATCGACGAAGCTGAGTTTGTGCGCATGCGCACCGCACGCGACACCACCTTGGCCATGCCCGTGCTCATCTTGCCTGCGGTGCAAATCAACATCCGCGCGGGTGAGTTTCCGCCCGCCGAAGACAACGGGGTGTCTTACCTCAAGGTGCCTTTGAACGCGCTTTGAATCAGCCTTAGATGTTTCGGTAATTAACAACCAAAAACTCTGTCGTTCCCTTTTGGCGCGTCTGCGCTAAGAATCCGTCCATCGCTAATTTAGATGGATTCAAAGGGAACCAAAATGATTCAACGCAAAGACTTTCTCAAAACACTTGCAGCCAGCGCTTTGTTGGCTGTGACTGGGTTTGCAGCCGCACAGCCTGCCCCCGTGACACTGCTCAATGTGTCCTACGACCCCACCCGCGAGTTGTATGTGGAGTTCAACCAAGCTTTCGCCAAACACTGGAAAGCCAAGACCGGTCAAGACGTGACCATCAAGCAATCGCACGGCGGCTCTGGCAAACAAGCCCGCTCCATCATTGACGGCTTGGATGCCGATGTGGCCACCTTGGCCTTGGGCGGCGACACCGATGCTTTGTACGAACACGGCAAACTCATTCCGCAAGACTGGCAAAAGCGTTTGCCACACAACAGCTCGCCCTACACCTCCACCATCATTTTGGTGGTGCGCGAGGGCAACCCCAAAGGCA
>Ga0228699_1000370_pt1 | contig 35856 bp, 31 predicted proteins | sample McNCre217_Aug_MG_FD_178016 | JGI IMG/M metagenome (GOLD analysis project Ga0228699, IMG submission 178016) | Freshwater microbial communities from McNutts Creek, Athens, Georgia, United States - 2-17_Aug_MG | ecosystem: Environmental > Aquatic > Freshwater > Creek | place: USA: Georgia... | reverse complement strand
AACGATTCTTGACGTGCCGCAAAAAGGGCAGTGGATTCGTATTCAGGGTGAAGATTTAAAAACTGGTGTGGTGGCACTCAAGCAAGGAACCTTATTAAGACCTCAAGAGCTGGGTGTGGCTGCTTCTGCTGGATATGCTCACTTACCCGTTTATAAAAAAATTAAAGTAGCTACTTTTTTCACGGGCGATGAATTAACGATGCCCGGTCAGCCATTAAAGCCAGGTAGTATTTACAACTCGAATAGAGATACTTTGTTAGGTTGCATTCGTGCGATGGGTTGTGAAGCAACTGATTTGGGTATTGTTCCAGACACATTAGAAGCCACCCGTGCAGCTTTACGACAGGCTGCGATGGATCATGATTTGGTGATTACTTCCGGCGGTGTATCAGTTGGTGAAGAAGATCATATGAAGCCTGCTGTTACAGCAGAGGGTCATTTGGATATGTGGCAAATTGCGATTAAGCCCGGTAAACCATTGGCTTTTGGTGCCATTCATCGAGGAAGTCATCAAGATGCAGAGAAAACTTTCTTTATGGGCTTGCCAGGTAACCCGGTGGCTAGTTATGTCACTTTCTTATTGTTTGCCCGACCTTTGATTGCTGCTTTGCAGGGTAGGGGTTTAATTAAAAAGCCTGTTATGCAAGTACGTGCTGATTTTGATTGGCCAAAAGCAGACCGCCGTAATGAATTTTTGCGGGTGCGTATGAATGATCAAGGTGGATTGGATTTGTTCCCTAATCAAGGTTCTGGGGTTTTAACGAGTGCTGCATGGGCCGATGGTTTGGTTGATAACCCGCCTAATCAAATAATTAAGCAGGGGGATATGGTTCAGTACCTTCCTTTTGCAGGAATGCTTTAATAACGTTATGAGAGTTAAAGTTAAATTCTTCGCTTCTTTACGTGAAGCCCTAAAAACTTCAGAAGAGTTGCTTGATTTGCCCATTGAGATTCAGACAGTTGGGCAGTTGAGAACCTATTTAATTGCACGTGGCGAGTCTTGGGCCCTAGCTTTAGCAGAGGGTCGGGCTGTGCGTGCAGCAATTAACCATGATATGGTTGATTGGAGTGCGGCTTTATTAGATAACGCAGAAGTGGCTTTTTTCCCTCCGGTGACTGGAGGCTAAAGCAAATGCCTGTACGTATTCAGACTGAAGATTTTGATCTTTCTGCTGAGGTCAAGCAGTTACGAGCTGGCGATGCTCGGGTAGGGGCGGTAGCCACTTTTATTGGAACTGTGCGCGATCAAAATGACGGAGCTTCCATATCTGACATGACTTTGGAGCACTATCCCGGCATGACAGAGAAGTCTTTGGAAGAAATTATTCAAAAGGCGAAGGCTCGTTGGGATATTTTTGACGTGTTGATTATTCACCGTGTGGGCCCCTTGCATATTGAAGATCAAATTGTTCTCGTAGCAGTAACAAGTGCTCATCGGGGTGAAGCATTTGCTGCTTGTGAGTTTGTGATGGATTATTTAAAAACCTTAGCGCCATTTTGGAAAAAAGAAACGACCGCTGATGGGGCTAGATGGGTCGATGCCCGATTAAGTGATGATGAAGCGCTTAAAAAGTGGGATTAAAGAAAAGTGACTGGCAACGTACGCTCACATCAATCACATCACTCACATCAGTCACATTAATTTCTTAAAGGGCGGTAGACCTGCCATCAGTTTTTTGCCATAGGGTTTTGTTTTTAAGCGTTTATCTAAAACAATAATTTTGGCAATATCTGTTTCAGTTCTGATGCCACGTCCTACCCATTGCTGTAACTTAAGAGCAACAGCAGGCACGCTGATTTCATAAAAAGGATTGCCCTGGTTCTTTTCTAACCATTCAGATTTAGCCTCTTCAACGGGTGAGTCAGGTGGTGCAAACGGCAACTTGGTAATGACTACCACCTCACATAGTTTTCCAGGTAGGTCTAAACCTTCACCAAAGCTTTGCATGCCAAATAAAATACTTCGTTGACCATCATGGATGCGTTGTTCGTGAGAAGCTAATAATTTGCTGCGAGGAAGGTCGCCTTGCATTAAGACATCCTGCAAGAACTCATTGGGCAGATTTTCGTAAACCTCTTTCATTTGTTTCTTGGAGGTAAATAACACCAAAGCACCATGCGCCAAATCGTTTAATTCTTTTGGGATAGCCTGGGAGAGTTCTGTGGTGTGTCCTTGAGCATTGGCGCTAGGGCATTCGTCCATATGAGGGACTGAGAAGGTTCCTTGTTTCTCATAATCAAAGGGGGATTGGGCTTCGAAAGTTTTAGTTTTTGGAAACCAATGAAGCCCCGTTTGACGTAGGAAGTATTGGAAGTCTCCCATGGTTCTTAGTGTGGCTGAAGTTAATATGGCTGCTGAACTGGTCGACCAAAGTGTTTGCGCCAAATTATGAGCTGCGCTAATAGGGGATGCATGGAGTCTAAAGTCAAAGCTGGCACCCAAGTCTTGCCATTCCACCCATTTAGCAATCGGTGGATCCACCTCGGTCTGCATTAAATGCCAAGTATTGGATAGATTCTCTGTTTTGGATTGATAGCTGCCAACTTCTAAGATGGCTGGGCTAAAAGAATCTTTATCAACGCTGCTGTTTCGCTGGTCGTTGAGTTGTTGAAGTATTTTTGCTACGCGGTTATTAAGACCTACTGCTAAAGGGCCAATGGTTTCTGCATAGCTGGTAAATTCATCAGACAGTTTGCCATCAGCAAAACGCTGGATAGGATTCTCGTGAGTTACAAAATTGCTAAGTCTTAGAGAGTTAATCATTTGTTTGGTGTGCATGATTAAGTCTTCTACGTGACCATGAATTTCTTCAACGGTTTTACCGCTAGAGTCAGGAAGTAGGGCATCAGCACGTAAAACGGCCGCCATAATTTTCTCTAACCAACGTGTGCTCGCAATGAGACCCACGGATGATGCAAAGTGTTTGATACCAACCGAAGGCAGGTTATGCGCTTCATCAAAGATGTAGAGCGTTTCGCTAGGGTCTGGGAGTATTTTTGAGCCAGAGGCAATCGTTGAAATAACTAAATCATGATTAGCCACAATAATGTCTGCTTTGACAAGATCGCGCCTGGCGTTGAAATACGGGCACACATTAAAACGTTGGCAATGTCTGCCTAAGCAAGAGCTGCGCTCTGCAGCAATGCGAGCCCACATGCCATCTGTTATTTCTGGTGGGGCGGAGTCTTTTTCGCCATTCCAAGAGCCATCATTCAGGCTGGTTAGAGCTTCCGAGAATTTATCTTTATCTTGCTCTTTGGGAGGTCCATCCCAATTGGCGTCTTCAAAAAGGGCTGATTGTTTAGCTTTGCCGCTGGTTTGTTCTAGTCGGATATTGCAAACATAGCGGCCACGACCTTTCGCTAGGCCGTAATTGAATGTTATAGGGGATAGATCGGCTAGTTTAGGTAAGTCTTTTTGAATCAGCTGTTCTTGAAGGGCTACGGTTCCGGTGCTGATAATCACTCGGCGACTCAGTAGCTTACTAAAGACAATGGCAGGAATCAGATAGCCCAAAGTTTTACCAACACCGGTTTTACCTTCAACGACGAGGATATTGTCACCATTTCGCTCATCCTTTAGGTCTTTAGCCAGACTTAATGTTTGACCGATTTCCTTAAACATTTGCTCTTGGCCCAGACGAGTTTTAAAGCCTGGCCATTGAGTTTTAACGGCGTTATAAATCTCATCAACTTGGCGTTGAATCTCTTGGAGTTGGACTTGACTCACTGAAAAAACCCTAATTTCATCTGTTTAGGCAATTTTTTGACGGCTATTTCAGCTTTGCTGGCCTCAGAACGGTCTGAGAAGGGTTTTTGAGCCAGCAGGGTCACTGGTGAGCGGCCACGGGTATATTTGGCTCCTAGGCCTTGATTATGAGCTTTGATGCGGTTCTCCAGGTCGTTAGTAATGCCGGCGTAGTAGCTTCCGTCAGAACATTCCAAGAGATATAAACACCAAGACATCTGCTAATGATAAAGCAGCAATATATTTGATCTATATCACTTGAAATTACCTCATTCATTGCCATATGCTGAACATTGAATAAGGAGAATTGTCTTGAGATTAGATAAATTAACCAGCAAATTCCAGGAAGCCTTGGGTGATGCCCAAAGCTTGGCTTTGAACGCAGACAATCAGTATATCGAGTCTGAGCATCTGTTGTTGGCGATGTTGCAACAGTCAGATAGTACGGCTAAGTCGTTAATTAATAGAACGGGTGGTAATGCTGCCACTCTAGAAAAGGCCGTCCAAAGCTTGGTATCTAAATTACCCCAAGTGCAGGGAACTGGTGGCGATGTGCAGATTGGCCGATCTTTATCGGCTCATCTTAATTTGACAGAAAAAGAAGCGACTAAGCGTGGCGATGATTTCATTGCTGGCGAGTTGTTTCTATTGGTATTGGCTGACGATAAAGGGGAAGTTGGTAAAGCCCTTAAATCAGCGGGTATTACTCGTAAAACTTTAGAAGCTGCTATTGAAGCAGTGCGTGGAGGACAGTCTGTTAATAGTGCCGATGCAGAAAATCAGCGTGAAGCGTTAAAAAAATACACCCTTGATTTAACTGAACGTGCTCGTTTGGGTAAATTGGATCCAGTGATTGGTCGTGATGATGAAATTCGTCGTGCCATCCAAATCTTGCAACGCCGCACCAAAAATAACCCTGTGCTGATTGGTGAGCCAGGTGTGGGTAAGACCGCTATTGTTGAAGGATTGGCTCAGCGCATTGTGGATGGCGAAGTGCCAGAAACATTAAAAAATAAACGTGTATTAGTTTTGGATATGGCCTTGCTATTGGCTGGTGCTAAATATCGCGGTGAGTTTGAAGAGCGTCTCAAAGCAGTTTTGACCGATGTGGCTAAAGATGAAGGTCAAACGATTGTTTTCATCGATGAGATTCATACGATGGTAGGTGCTGGAAAAGCCGATGGTGCTATGGATGCGGGCAATATGCTAAAGCCTGCTTTGGCGCGTGGTGAGTTGCATTGTATTGGCGCAACCACATTAGACGAATACCGCAAATATATTGAAAAAGATGCGGCATTAGAGCGTCGTTTCCAAAAAGTGATGGTCGGTGAGCCTAGTGTCGAAGACACCATTGCTATTTTGCGTGGTCTTCAAGAGAAATATGAATTGCATCATGGTGTTGAAATTACAGACCCAGCGATTGTGGCTGCGGCTGAGTTATCTCATCGGTATATTACGGACCGTTTCTTGCCTGATAAGGCGATTGATTTAATTGATGAAGCTGCTTCACGCATCAGAATGGAAATTGATTCAAAGCCTGAGGTGATGGATAAATTAGATCGCCGTTTAATTCAATTGAAGATTGAACGTGAAGCTGTCAAGAAAGAGAAAGATGAAGCTTCTCAAAAACGCCTTGGCTTGATTGAGGAAGAAATTAAGCGCTTGGGCAAAGAGTATGCTGACTTAGAAGAAGTTTGGAAATCTGAGAAGGGTGCTGCTCAAGGAACTGCTTCTATCAAAGAGGAAATTGATAAAGTTAAATCTGAGATTGCTAAGTTGCAACGCGATGGCAAGTTAGAGAAAGTGGCTGAGTTGCAGTATGGCAAATTACCTGAATTAGAAGGTAAGTTGAAATCTGCTGCTGTAGCTGAAGAAAAAGGTGCAGCTCAAAAGAATAAATTGTTGCGCACCCAAGTAGGGGCTGAAGAAATCGCAGAAGTGGTTTCTCGTGCCACAGGCATTCCTGTTTCAAAAATGATGCAGGGTGAACGCGATAAGTTATTGCAAATGGAAGATTACTTGCATCACCGCGTGGTCGGTCAAGAAGAAGCTATTCGTGCTGTATCTGATGCGATTCGTCGTTCTCGTGCTGGCTTATCTGATGAAGGTAAACCTTATGGTTCATTCTTGTTCCTAGGTCCAACGGGTGTCGGTAAGACAGAGCTATGCAAAGCCTTAGCTGAATTCTTGTTCGATAGCGAAGAGCATTTAATTCGTGTGGACATGAGTGAGTTCATGGAAAAACATAGCGTGGCTCGTTTAATTGGCGCGCCTCCTGGTTATGTTGGCTATGAAGAGGGTGGCTATTTAACCGAATTGGTACGTCGTAAACCTTATAGCGTTATTTTGCTTGATGAGGTTGAGAAGGCTCACCCAGATGTCTTTAACGTTTTATTGCAAGTGCTTGATGATGGTCGTATGACAGATGGTCAGGGAAGAACTGTTGATTTCAAAAACACGGTGATTGTGATGACTAGTAACTTAGGTTCTCATAAGATTCAATCAATGAGCGGCAAGTCGCAAGAGAAGCTCAAAGAAGCCGTGATGGAAGAAGTTAAAGGTCATTTCCGTCCAGAATTCTTAAATCGTATTGATGAGATGGTGGTGTTCCATGGTTTAGACCAGAAGAACATTGCTTCGATTGCTAAGATCCAGTTACAGCGTTTAACCACTCGTTTAGCGAAGATGGATATGGTTCTTGAAGTGAGTGACGCAGCATTGGCTAAAGTGGCCGAAGCGGGTTATGACCCTGTATTTGGTGCAAGACCATTGAAGCGTGCTATTCAGCAATATATTGAGAACCCAGTGGCTAGGTTGATATTGGAAGGTCAGTTTGCGCCTAAAGATATTGTGCCTGTGGATGTTGATAAAAAAGGAAACTTTACTTTCAATAGGGTTGTTCACTAAGCCAGACGGGGCTTTCGGCAGGAAGGCTGAACTAGTAGTAAGATGGGCCGATGACTATACGCAAAGACGCAGAAGTTATCGGCCTCATCAGTTTGGCTCATAGCTCATCACATTTTTATCAATTAATTCTTGCCCCTTTATTTCCGTGGTTAAAGCTGGAATTTGGCTTTAGTTATGCAGAGCTAGGTTTTTTGATGACGATATTTTTCGTTGTCTCAACCATCACACAAGCTGCCGCTGGTTTTTGGGTTGATCATTCGGGCCCATTCAAAGTACTTATCTTTGGTTTGGTTACTTTATGTACCTCGGCCATTATTTTGTCTGTGTCGAACAGCTATTTGGTGCTGCTCATCGGTTCAGCTTTGGCTGGTTTGGGTAATGGTGTTTTCCATCCATCTGATTACACCCTCATCAATAGGCGGGTGAGTGCTCCTCGAGTTCCTCATGCCTATTCTATGCACGGTATTTCTGGTGCATTAGGTTGGGCAGCAGCCCCAGCTTTCTTGGTTTCAATGACTGCTTTGTTTGGGTGGCGCTCTGCTTTATTAGGAGCTTGCGCGATGGTCGCTGGCATTGTGGCGCTGCTTTTAATGAGAAGACGTGTTCTGTTGGGGTCCGTTGAAGAGCAAGCCCAGGAGAAGTTAAATAAAAAACAGCAATCAGCTTTTTCAGTTTCGTTTTTAAAACTGCCAGCTGTTTGGTTGTGTTGGGGATTTTTCTTTTTAACAGCCTTGTCTTTAGGCGGTGTTCAAAGCTTTGCCTCTGCAGCGCTTCGTATTCTTTATGACTTACCGGTTGCATTGTCCACGACTGCTTACTCAACTTATATGTTGGCCAGTGCTGGGGGCATGTTTGTGGGTGGGTTTGTGGCAGCTAAAGCTAAATTTCCTGAGCGTGTGATTACCGCTGCTTTCATTCTTGCCGGCGGTCTTTCTGTATTAATTTCTTTAGCTTGGGTTTCTGGTGCTTTGGTGCTGCTCTTGTTTACATGCATGGGATTTGGTGTGGGAATCGCCGGACCATCCAGAGACTTGATGATTCGCCAAGCAACGCCTAAAGAAGCTTCTGGACGAGTATTTGGTATTGTTTATTCTGGTCTTGATTTAGGCTTAGCTTTGGGGCCTATTTTGTTTGGTATGTTGATGGATTGGCATCTAGAGTCTTTAGTATTTGTGTTGATTGCTGTTTTCTTATGGACATCTTTGTTTACGGCGAATCGCGTCGTTAGCCAAAGACAGTCAACTTAAGACGACCAACTTAAGACGATCAACTTAAGAAAATTAAATTAATCTATTTTATATTTGAAGGATATAAAAATGAGTTTTGCTACAACTGATATTTGTGATGCACATGAGGACTTAATTACTAAAGGTCAGTTACGAGTCGCTGCACCTATTTTTAAATCCTATGGTGCGCGTATTCAATTTGCTGGTCCGGCAGTTACCTTGAAGGTGTTTGAAGATAATACTTGGGTTAGAACCCTATTGGATGAGCCGGGTCAGGGGCGCGTGTTGGTGATTGATGGCGGTGGCTCTTTACGTTGCGCCTTGGTGGGTGGTAACTTGGGCGTGTTAGCAGAAAAGAATGGCTGGGCTGGTATTTGGGTGAATGGTTGTGTCCGTGATACAGCTGAGTTGATTCAATCAAAGGTAGGTATTGCAGCACTCGCCGCTCATCCACAAAAGAGTGTGAAGCGCAATGTGGGTGAGAGGGATTTGGTCATTGATATGGCAGGTATTGCAGTCAAGCCAAGAGATATGATTTATGCCGACCAAGACGGTATTTTGGTGGCGGACCGCTCTCTGGTTTAAGTATTTATCTGTCATGCTGCATTGCATTGCAGCTTATGAACTAGTTCACCACAATGTGGAATATTAAAAATAACCAATTGATTTAATTGGTTATTTTTATTTTTGCATCCGGAAATATTTTCTTGCATTTAAAACCACAAGTACATACACTCTTATATAAGACACAAGACCTGAATTAAGTTGTTTAAAGGATGCTTGTTCAAGAATTTTTAGTTTTTTTATATGGAGAGTTATATGTCTACACGTCAACAAGAAATCGATGCATTGCAAAAAGACTGGGATACCAACCCACGTTGGAAGGGTATTAAACGCGGCTACACAGCTGCTGACGTGGTAAGACTACGTGGCTCTTTCCCAATTGAACACACATTAGCTCGTCGTGGCGCAGAAAAACTATGGGGCTTAGTTAATAACGAGCCATACGTTAACTGTCTTGGTGCTTTGACGGGTGGTCAAGCCATGCAACAAGTTAAAGCAGGTGTGAAAGCGATTTATTTATCAGGCTGGCAAGTAGCTGCTGATAACAATACATACTCTTCTATGTATCCTGATCAGTCTTTGTATCCAGTTGATTCAGTACCTAAAGTGGTTGAGCGTATCAACAACACATTCCGTCGTGCTGATGAAATCCAACACTCAAAGGGTGTAGAAAAAGGTGACAAAGGTTATATCGACTGTTTCGCTCCAATCGTAGCGGATGCTGAAGCTGGTTTCGGTGGTGTATTGAATGCTTTTGAATTGATGAAGTCAATGATTAAAGCTGGTGCTGCTGGCGTTCACTGGGAAGACCAATTAGCTTCTGTGAAGAAGTGTGGCCACATGGGCGGTAAAGTATTGGTGCCAACACAAGAAGCTTGCCAAAAGTTAATTGCTGCTCGTATGGCTGCAGACGTATGTGGCGTGCCAACATTGGTGATTGCTCGTACAGATGCTGAAGCTGCTGATTTATTGACATCTGACTACGATGAAAACGATAAGCCATTCTTGACAGGTGAGCGTACAGCAGAAGGTTTCTATAAGACTAAGAAAGGTCTTGATCAAGCGATTTCACGTGCGATTGCTTATGCTGATTATGCTGACTTGGTATGGTGTGAGACTGGTACGCCAGATCTTGAGTTCGCTCGTAAATTTGCTGAAGCTGTTCATGCTAAGCACCCAGGCAAGATGTTGGCATACAACTGCTCACCATCATTTAACTGGAAGAAAAACTTGGATGATGCAACGATTGCTAAATTCCAACGTGAACTTGGTGCGATGGGTTACAAATATCAATTCATCACATTGGCTGGTATTCACTCTATGTGGTACAACATGTTTGACTTGGCTCAAGACTATGTGGCACGTGGTATGTCAGCTTATGTTGAGAAAGTTCAAGAGCCTGAATTCGCAGCTCGTGACCGTGGTTACACATTCGTATCTCACCAACAAGAAGTGGGTACTGGTTATTTCGACGAAGTAACAACTGTGATTCAAGGTGGCGCATCATCTGTAACAGCATTGACTGGTTCTACAGAAGAAGAGCAGTTCCACTAAGCAAGTTATTGCTTGGGTGTATCCCACCTAGGTAATTAAGCCCGGCCAAAAGCCGGGCTTTTTATTTTTGAGCGAAAATAGCGTTATGAATGCAAATTGCCCTTTATGTACTACCGATGGTGGAGAGTTAGTTTGGTCGAATGACCAGCTACGTGTTATTTTGGCTAATGAGCCCGAATACCCAGGGTTTTGTCGGGTCATTTGGAATGAGCATCTTGCTGAGATGACCGATCTGGCTATTGAGCAACGTTCACTCATGATGCGCACAGTCATGAAAGTGGAGCAGGCGATGATTGATGTGATGCATCCAGATAAAGTTAACTTAGCTGCTTTGGGAAATATGGTGCCGCACCTTCATTGGCATGTCATTCCAAGATATCAACAAGATATTACTTTTCCTGGTTCGGTTTGGTCGGTATCTCAGCGAGCTAGTGATGCGAAGCATTTGTCTGAACAATTGGCAAAAGTGCCAGCATTAAAACAACACTTAAAAGATGTATTAGGTAAGAATTAAATTGGCGATGAATTTAGATAAACGCCGAGCATTTTTTGAGGCGCTTAAAAGCAATAATCCTCATCCAAGGACAGAGTTGGAGTACTCAACTCCCTTTGAGTTATTGGCGGCTGTTTTATTGTCAGCACAAGCAACAGATGTTTCTGTGAATAAAGGAACTAGACGTCTATATCCCATTGCTAATACACCTGAAACAATTTATGCCTTAGGTGAAGAGGGATTAATTCCGTATATTCAGCACATTGGTTTATATAAGACTAAGGCCAAGCATTTAATTGAAACCTGTCGCTTATTGATGGAGCGTCATCATAGCGAAGTACCTGAAGATCGTGACGCCTTAGAAGCCTTGCCAGGCGTGGGGCGAAAAACAGCAAATGTGATTTTAAATACGGCCTTTGGTCATCCCACGATGGCTGTTGATACGCATATTTTTAGGGTATCTAATCGAACAGGGTTAGCTCCGGGTAAAGATGTATTAGCCGTGGAGATGGCATTATTAAAGCGTGTGCCTAAGGAATATTTAATTGATGCGCATCATTGGCTGATTTTGCATGGGCGATATACCTGTAAAGCAAGAAAACCAGATTGTGCGAAATGTATCGTTGAGCCTTTGTGTTCGTTTAAAGAAAAGAATTTTTCAGAATGAGTTTATTTAATCCTAGTCGAGATGAAGTGCGCCAGTTTTTCTGTGATGCTTGGTCAAAGCATGAACGTGCAGGTGTTTTAACCCCGATGGAATCGATTGCGGCCCGTTGGATGGTTGAGCACCCAGAGTATCACCAGGTATTAAGTCATCCGGAAGATGCGAAGGCTCAAGATTACACGCCAGAAAAAGGTGAGACCAATCCGTTTTTGCACTTATCGATGCATATGTCGATTAGTGAACAGGTACAAATTAATCAGCCACCAGGCATTCGAGAGGTGAGCCAACAGTTAATGACGAAGTTGGACTCTGAGCATGAGGCCCAGCATCGCATCATGGAGTGTTTAGGTGAGGTGCTTTGGACTGCGCAACGCCAGGGAACGCCACCTGATATGCAGGCCTATATTGAATCGATTAAGCGCTTGCTTTAAATAACGGCTAACTAATTGCTAAGTTATTCGTAAAGTTAATCGTTAGGCTCTTCAGATTCTAATTGTTGAGCTTGTTGTTTTTCTCTTGCTCTTGCCATGGCCGCAGCAATGATCGCTTTCTTGCGTTCGATTTCTAACTTTTCAGTTTCGCTCTGCGCGCTATCGACATCGAGTGCTTTTAATTTTTTCTCAGCTTTAGCCGCTAAGCGTTTGTCGTTATCCGCTGCTTCACGAACTAAGCGAGCATTTCTGAGCTCATAGCGTTGGCGAGATAGATTAGCTTGCTCTTGGCTCCAGGCTGCCCAGCCGGTTTCTTTGGTGACAGGAATCAGCGTGATGCAATCAACAGGGCAAGGTGGAATACATAAATCACAACCAGTACACCAGTCATTTAAAACAACATGCATCTGTTTTGAGGCGCCAACAATGGCATCAACAGGGCAAGCTTGAATACATAAGGTACAACCGATACAAGCTTTAGGATCAATGAAGGCAACAGGTCGAGCGCGTTCTTCGCCATTATCTGGATTCACCAGAACAACGGGGATGATGGGTTTATTTAGTATCTTGCCTAAACGAGCCACACCTTCTGCGCCACCAGGTGGGCATTGATTATGGGAAGCTTCACCTTGAGCTAATGCTTTGGCATAAGCCTGGCAATCAGGGTATCCACACTTGGTGCACTGTGTTTGAGGTAATGCCTCGTATAGACGGTCAAACAGGTCATTTAGACCGTCTATGGATTTAGGCATTCTTTTTTGCAGCCGCTTTTTTCGCTACTGGTCTTTTACTAGCTACTTTAGTTGCAACTTTCTTCACGCTAGCTCTCTTGGTAAGTCCTTGAGCTCTTGCAGTAGCAGAACCTGATGAACCCTTAGCTGCATGTTTGCGAATAAATGCACTGATCTCTGGGTAAACCATTTCGCGCCAACGACGGCCTGAGAAGATGCCATAGTGACCTGCACCTTTAGCTTCGTAATGATGCTTTTTGCTTTCAGGAATGTTTTTGCAAAGGCCATGAGCCGCACGTGTTTGGCCGCTACCAGAGATATCGTCTAGTTCACCTTCAACAGTGAGTAGGGCTGTGCCAGTAATGTCTTGTGGGCGAACTTGTTTGCCTTTTACAAACCATTTACCGGTTGGTAAAGAGAAGTCTTGGAAAACAGTCTTAATGGTTTCCAAATAGTAGGCCGCATCCATATCTAGAACGGCGTTGTATTCGTCATAGAACTCGATGTGCGCTTGTGAATCACCTTTGTCACCACGTACCAAGTCTAGGAAGTAATCCCAGTGTGATTGCAAGTGACGGTCTGGATTCATGGCAACAAAACCAGCATGCTGTAGGAAGCCAGGATAAACACGGCGACCAGCACCAGCATGTGGCGGAGGTACGGTGTAAACCACATTATTTTCAAACCACTCGAAAGACTTATTAGTCGCAGTAGAGTTAACGATGGTTGGGCTCTTACGTGCATCAATTGGGCCACCCATCATCGTCATGGTTCTTGGTGTCACTTCACCATTAGAGGCCATGAGGGAAACGGCTGCCAATACAGGTACTGTTGGTTGGCAAACAGAAATCAAGTTCAAGTCTTTGGCACCGATGGCGCGAATAAAGTCTTGTACATAATGAACATAGTCATCTAAATGGAAAACACCATCTTCCAATGGAACAAGGCGTGCATCCACCCAGTCAGTGATGTAGACCTTATGGTCTTGCAATAGGGTACGTACGGTATCGCGTAAAAGCGTTGAATGATGGCCAGATAAAGGAGCCACAATTAAAACTGCTGGATCTTGCTTTAATTTTTTAATCGTACTTTCGTCATCAGAAAAGCGCTTGAAACGAACTAGTTTGCAAAAAGGCTTATCAACCACTGTGAATTCATTGATGGCAACTGTTTTGCCATGAGCCACAACATTCTTAATGCCAAATTGTGGTTTTTCATATTCTTTACCTAGGCGGTAGAGCAATTCATAGCCGGCAGCGATACGCGTGGCAGCTGGTAGCAAAGATAATGGGTTGGTAGGATTAACAAAGGTTTTAGCTGTAGCTTGAGCCCAAGCCGTTAACGGTTGAAGTAGGGCTTTTTGAAACTCTTGATATTGATACAGCATTGAATAATCTCCCGAAATCTAAAAAGGCTCTTAAAAATACTTAAGAACTTCGACACCTAGGTGTACTTTTTACACGATGTTGAGATTATCCTCAAAAAATAAGATTTGTGCAATGCAACATTATGGGGCATAAAGCCCCATAATATGATTTAACTAATTGATTTTATTGATTAAAGTACAGTCGCAATGGCTTTCGCAACACCATCAATATTCTTGCTATTGAGGGCAGCGACACAAATACGGCCTGTAGATACGGCGTAAATGCCAAATTCAGTTTTTAAGCGCTCTACTTGATCAGCGCTTAAGCCTGAGTAGGAGAACATACCTCTTTGTGCATTTACAAAGCCAAAGTCACGTTTAGCGCCAGCTTCAGCTAGCTTTGTGACAAGACTATTACGCATTAATTTAATACGGTCACGCATTTCACCAAGCTCTTGTTCCCACATGGCACGTAGTTCAGGGCTGTTAAGCACTGTCGCCACAACTGAGCCACCGTGTGTTGCTGGGTTAGAGTAGTTTGTACGAATCACGCGTTTTAATTGAGACATCACGCGAGCAGCTTCATCTTTGTTCTCAGTCACAATTGATAAAGCACCAACACGCTCACCATAGAGTGAGAATGATTTTGAGAATGAGCTAGAAACGAAGAAAGATAGGCCTGATTCTGAGAATAAGCGTACTGCTGCGCCATCTTGTTCAATGCCTTCAGCAAAGCCTTGGTAGGCCATATCCAAGAACGGAATCAAATCTTTGGCTTTACAAATTTCAACCACTTGCTTCCATTGATCTAAAGAAAGATCTGCACCTGTTGGGTTATGGCAGCAAGCATGTAGTACAACCGTTGTTTTAGCTGGGAAAGACTCTAGAGACTTCACCATGCCCTCAAAGTTAACGCCACGCGTACTTGGGTCATAGTAGGTGTAGTTCACGACAGGAAAGCCCGCTGCTTCGAAAAGAGCACGGTGGTTTTCCCAACTAGGGTCGCTAATTGCTACAGTACCTTGTGGCACTAAGCGTTTGATAAAGTCAGCACCAATCTTAAGAGCACCCGTACCGCCAACTGCTTGAGCAGTTACAACACGGCCAGCTGCTGTTAGGGCAGAGTCTTTACCGAATAATAAGTTTTGAACACCTTGGTTGTAGGCAGCAATACCTTCAATGGCTAAATAACCACGTGGAGATGGTTTTTCCATCATCGATTTCTCTGCGGCCTGTACGGCACGTAACAAAGGAATCTTTCCATCGTCAGTGAAATAGACGCCAACACCAAGGTTTACTTTGGTTGTACGGCTATCTGCGTTATAGGCTTCGTTAAGGCCAAGGATAGGATCACGAGGGGCAAGTTCAACGTTTGAAAAGAGGCTCATAGTATGAAAAATGTTAGAAAGTCTAAGCAAGCCTAGAATGATAGCCGAGATGACAAAAAAGATGCCTAAAAAATTAGAAAATTCCACTCCGGAACCGCAAGAGCATGTAGTTCGCTTTCCGGGGTCCCCGTTTTCGCTTCATCAACCGTTTCCGCCGGCGGGAGACCAGCCACAAGCCATCGCAGGCTTAGTGGAGGGTATTGATGATGGCTTAATTTTCCAGACTTTACTGGGGGTAACGGGGTCTGGAAAGACTTATACGATGGCTAATACCATTGCCCGTACGGGCCGTCCTGCCATTGTTTTCGCCCCTAATAAAACCTTAGCGGCGCAGTTATATAGCGAATTTAGAGAATTTTTCCCTCAAAACGCCGTGGAGTATTTCGTGAGTTATTACGATTACTACCAGCCAGAGGCCTATGTGCCTACGAGGGATTTGTTCATCGAAAAAGACTCTTCGATCAATGAACATATTGAGCAGATGCGCTTATCTGCAACGAAAAGTCTTTTGGAGCGTCGTGACACCATTATTGTGGCCACAGTCTCTGCTATTTACGGTATCGGTAATCCTGGCGACTATTTGCAGATGGTACTCACCATTAGGCAGGGGGATAAAATTTCTCAGCGCGACATCGTGGCACGTTTGATTGCGATGCAGTACGACCGCAACGATGTTGATTTTTCTAGGGGAACCTTTAGGGTCAGAGGCGATACGATTGACATCTTCCCAGCGGAACATAATGAGCTAGCCTTGCGCATTGATTTGTTTGATGACACGGTCGATAGCTTGCAGTTTTTTGATCCTTTGACGGGTCGCGTTCGTCAGAAAACATTGAGATTCACGGTCTATCCGAGTTCGCACTATGTAACACCAAGAGAGACTGTCTTGCGTGCGATCGAAACAATTAAAGCGGAGTTGCGTGAGCGCTTAGATTACTTTGTTAAAGAAGGTAAATTGGTTGAAGCGCAACGTTTGGAGCAGCGCACGAGATTTGATTTGGAGATGCTCTCTGAGTTAGGTTTCTGTAAAGGGATTGAAAACTATTCAAGGCATTTGTCTGGGGCTAAACCTGGCGAAGCTCCTCCAACTTTAGTAGATTATTTGCCGCCTGATGCCTTGATGTTTCTAGATGAAAGTCATGTGTTAATTGGTCAATTGAACGCTATGTATAACGGTGATAAAGCGCGCAAATTCAACTTAGTGGAATTTGGCTTTAGATTGCCATCCGCTATGGATAACCGCCCGCTCAAATTTGAAGAGTTTGAGAAAAAAATGAGGCAGGTGATTTTTGTGTCAGCGACACCGGCTGATTATGAGCGTGAACATGCCGATAAGGTGGTGGAGCAGGTGGTTAGGCCGACAGGGCTTGTTGATCCAGTGATTCATGTTCGACCTGCTGCCACTCAAGTAGATGATGTTATTTCTGAGATCCACGAGCGTATCAAGGTTGGTGAGCGAGTGTTGGTGACGACGCTCACTAAGCGGATGTCAGAACAACTGACAGAGTTCATGTCTGATAACGGAATCAAGGTTCGTTATTTACATTCGGACATTGATACGGTTGAACGCGTTGAGATTTTGCGTGATTTACGTTTAGGCGTTTTTGATGTTTTAGTTGGTATTAACCTTTTAAGAGAAGGCTTGGATATTCCAGAAGTTTCTTTAGTGGCTATTTTGGATGCTGATAAGGAAGGTTTCTTGAGGTCTGAGCGCAGCTTGATTCAAACGATTGGTCGTGCTGCTCGTAACGTTAATGGCACAGCGATTTTGTATGCGGACAAAATGACTGATTCGATGAAGCGTGCCATTGGTGAAACTGAGCGACGTCGTCAAAAGCAGATGGAATTTAATCAGCTTCATGGTATTGAACCTAAGGGTGTGAAGAAGCGAATTAAAGATATTATTGACGGTGTATATGATGTCGATGAGAAGCGACAGGAATTAAAGATTGAGCAGGAAAAGGCTCGCTACGAGGATATGAGCGAGAAGCAGTTGGCTAAGGAAATCAAACAGCTTGAGAAATTGATGGTTGATCATGCCAAGAACCTTGAGTTTGAAAAAGCGGCTCAAGCAAGGGATCGATTACTTAAATTAAAGGCCATGGTGTTTGGGGCTGAGCTACATGATAATGTTCAATTAAATGGAAATTAATCGGATGCTAGGTTTAAAAGATATCAGTCGCTTATGGCGTCGTTGGAAAGATTCAAGAGATGCTTCTGTGGCATTGGATAGTCTTTTGGTGGTGCCATCGCCTCATGCTGATTTAGCTGATCGCAATCGTTGGTTGGTCGAGTTGGCCTATTGGCTAAGGCAGCCTTCTAAAGAAGAGAAGCAGTCTGAACCTGCTGAACAGGTGACGCATCCTGAACACGCACATTTGCGCGCTTTATTTAAATTATTAAATACTCGCCCTGAGGTCAAGCTACAAGTTGCGCTCGTCCTTCGAAGTGTTTTGAAAGACAACGATGCTCTGTCTTTGCTTTGCGATACAGGTGTTGCGACAAGGCCCAATTTTTGGGGTGAGATGAGTGAGCGTATTCGCAATAAATTCATTGCGCCTCCACCCAATAAGCCTGAGCTAGCTGTTTTATTTGCATTAGGTTTTGTGAGTGAACATGACGCCTTGTGGGTTCATGATTTAGATCATGATCTACTGTCGGCTATTCATGATTTGATTCACTACAAAGATGACCAAGAAGAGAGTTCTCAGAGTCATCAATTGTTCGCTGACATATCAGAAGCGATTCATATTCTGATTAGCTATATTGGTGCTGCTGGCCTTAGCTATTCAGTTAGATCAAGGTTGCGTGATGTCAGTGGACAGCATTCACCGTTTTATCAGTTGGCTAAATTGGCTGAGGTAATCTTAAAAGATGAGCCTCGCTTAAAAGATCCTGCTTATCAATCGTCCTTAAAAGAATTTAAGGTGGTGATTGATCGTTGCTATATCGCTTGTGATGATGTGTACAACCACCTTGATGAAAATGGTGTGTCAGTCGATACCGTATTCCAAGTGGAAACCATGCGTTTACGTTTAGCGCGTGTTGAGCTATTGCTGAAGTCTTGGTTAGAGCGTGACAACATACAAAATTATGCTCACTTAACGGCTGATCTCATTTTGACTGTGCAGGGTCATCGAAGTGTTAAACGCTTGGCAGAGCAGTCGTTTGCTTTATTGTCCCGCAAGGTGGTGGAGCGTAGTGCGGAGACTGGTGAACACTATATTGCAAGCACTCGCGAAGAGTATTTCTCGATACTTAAGAAGTCTCTAGGTGGTGGAGCCGTTGTTGCGGGTACGGTGTATGTGAAGTTCTTAATTACCAATTTGAACCTCGCTAGATTTTTTGAGAATATATTCCTCACCTTTAACTATGCCGGTAGTTTCTTATTGATTCAGTTTGCTAATTTCACATTGGCAACTAAGCAGCCTGCGATGACAGCTCCCGCTTTGGCGCAATTGCTTGATAACGTTCAGAGCCAAGAAGGCTTAAATACATTTGTAGATCGTGCGATTTACTTAATTAGATCCCAGGCCGCATCGGTTTTTGGTAACTTGGCGATGGTGGTGCCTGTAGCTGTTTTGATCCAGGTTGCCATTATGTTCATCATTGGCTCTCCGAGCATGAGTGCTGTAAAGGCTCAGGCCATGATGCAAACTGTTTCGCCATTGAGTGGAGCTTTAATTTTTGCTGCCTTTACTGGTGTTTTGCTTTGGTTATCTAGTTTGATTGCTGGCTTGATTGATAACTGGTTTGTCTTGCATCACATGCAAGATGTGATTCGTTATAACCGACGCTTAACAATGGTCTTTGGCGAAGAACGGGCAGCTCGTTGGTCAGTTTGGTGGCGTGAAAACATCGCCATTGTGGCGGCCAATGTTTCCTTGGGTATTTTGTTGGTATTGGGCCCATCCATCATGATGTCTTTAGGTTTTAGCTTGGATGTGCGTCATGTCACTTTATCGGCGGGTTCATTTGCTGCTGCTGCCACGGCGTTAGGTTGGAAGGTGTTTTTAACCTCAGGCTTCTGGCTGGGAATCGTGGGTGTCTTACTGATTGGTGTTGTGAACGTGTTGGTTAGTTTCTCTTTGGCATTTCATATGGCTTTGAGGTCTAGAGATTTGCCGGAGTTAGATCGTTTAAGGCTTTATCGCGCTCTTAGGGATCGAATAAAGGGTGATGTTCGAGGCGTTATTCTCCCCGGTAAATTATTGAAGTAATTGATTTATATACATTTATAGTCAAAATGGCGTCTTTTTAAACGCCATTTTCATTAATTGTCCGAGCAATTTAGTTGGGTATCTGTTAAACTTGAGTCCATCACTAGGGTATTACTTTTGGAATGCCTAAAAGGAGGAGTGGACCAGATGAGACTGACAACTAAAGGACGTTTTGCTGTAACTGCAATGATTGATTTGGCTTTGCGTGAATCGCAAGGGCCAGTGACTTTGGCGGGCATCAGCCAGAGGCAACACATTTCTCTTTCTTATTTAGAACAGCTATTTGGTAAGTTGCGCCGTTTTGACATCGTTGAAAGCACGCGTGGACCAGGCGGCGGTTATACCTTGGCCAGAAGACCTCAAGAAGTCACGGTAGCTGACATCATTATTGCTGTGGATGAGCCTTTGGATGCTACTCAATGTGGCGGTAAAGGTAACTGCCATGGTGAGGAAGAGGGTGGCGGTCGTTGTATGACTCATGACCTTTGGACTAGCTTGAATCAAAAAATGGTTGAGTATTTAAGCTCGGTGAGCTTGGCTGATCTGATGAAGCAACAAGAGGGTCGTGTGGTGATGCAAGATATGCGAACACCTAAAGCTAAGATTGATGCGCCTTCGAAAACACATAAAGCAACAGTGGACACAGCTAAGAAAGAGCCTGAGGCTAAAAAACCTTTGGCCAACTCCGTGTTTACTTTTGCACAGCAAATTAATTAAGAAGAACAAAGAATTTAAAAAGGATTAAGCAATATGTCATCACCTAAACCAGTGCCTATGTTTAGCCCAGAGCATTTCCCTATTTATATGGATTACTCTGCGACAACGCCTGTAGACCCAAGAGTGGTCGATGTGATGATTCCTTATTTGCGTGAACAGTTTGGTAACCCTGCATCACGTAGTCATGCGTATGGATGGAGTGCTGAGGAGGCTGTTGAAAATGCACGCTCTGAAGTGGCTAAATTAGTGAATGCGGATCCTAGAGAAATCGTTTGGACCTCTGGGGCTACCGAGAGTAACAATTTGGCGCTAAAGGGCGCAGCACATTTCTACAAAGAAAAAGGCAAGCATCTCATTACCGTGAAAACTGAGCACAAGGCTGTACTAGATACATGCCGTGAGCTAGAGCGCGAGGGTTATGAGGTGACTTACTTAGATGTATTGCCTAATGGCTTGATTGATTTTGAAGTCTTAAAAGCAGCTATTCGTCCAGACACGATTCTTATTTCTGTGATGTTTGTTAATAATGAAATTGGTGTGGTTCAGGATATTCCACGTATTGGTGAGTTTTGTCGTGAGAAGGGCATCATTTTCCATGTGGATGCTGCTCAAGCAACTGGTAAGGTTGTGATTGATCTTCAAACCATGAAGGTTGATTTAATGAGTTTTTCTGCCCATAAAACCTATGGCCCTAAAGGTGTTGGTGCTTTATATGTGAGACGTAAACCACGTGTGCGTATTGAAGCTCAGATGCATGGTGGCGGTCATGAGCGCGGTATGCGTTCTGGCACTTTGGCACCTCATCAAATTGCTGGTATGGGTGAATGTTTCAGAATCGCCAGAGAAGAGATGCAGACTGAAAATGAGCGTATCCGCATGTTGCGCGATCGTTTATGGAATGGTTTGAATCAAATCGAAGAGGTGTACCTCAATGGTGACATGAATCATCGTGTGCCTCACAATTTGAACATTAGTTTTAATTATGTAGAAGGTGAATCGATGATCATGGCGTTAAAAGATATCGCTGTATCAAGTGGTTCGGCTTGTACATCGGCTTCTCTTGAGCCATCTTATGTATTACGATCACTAGGCCGTAATGATGAATTGGCTCATAGTTCGATTCGTTTTACGATTGGCCGATTCACGACAGAAGAAGATGTTGATTTCACAATTGATTTGGTCAAGAGCAAGATTGCCAAATTAAGAGAGTTGTCTCCGTTATGGGAGATGTATAAAGATGGTATCGATTTAAATACGATTCAGTGGGCTGCCCACTAATTAGCATTAAAGAATTAAGGAGTTAATCATGGCTTATAGCGAAAAAGTTATTGAACATTATGAAAACCCACGCAATGTAGGTTCCTTTGAAAAAGGGGATGACCATGTTGGTACAGGGATGGTTGGCGCACCTGCTTGCGGTGACGTGATGAAATTACAAATCCGTGTGAATGATCAAGGTGTTATTGAGGATGCAAAATTTAAGACATACGGTTGTGGTTCAGCGATTGCTTCATCTTCTTTGGTAACAGAGTGGGTGAAAGGTAAGACTTTGGATCAAGCCTTAGAGATTAAGAATTCTCAAATTGCTGAAGAGTTAGCTTTGCCACCAGTAAAGATTCACTGTTCTATTTTGGCTGAAGACGCTATTAAAGCGGCTGTTAAAGATTACAAAGAAAAACACGCGAAATAATCATGGCTATCACGCTAACTGAAAAAGCTGCTAAGCACATCACGCGCTATATCGAGCGTCGTGGAAAAGGTATTGGTTTGCGCCTTGGTGTTAGAACGACCGGTTGCTCTGGTTTGGCTTATCAATTGGAATATGTGGACGAAGTAGCGCCTGAAGATACGATGTTTGAGTCTTTAGGGGTTAAGGTCTATGTGGATCCTAAGAGCTTGGCATATCTTGATGGCACACAGTTAGATTATGTGCGTGAAGGGTTGAATGAAGGGTTTAAGTTTGAAAACCCGAATGCGAAAGATGAGTGCGGTTGTGGCGAGTCTTTCAGAGTTTGACGATTACTTTGCTCTATTTCAGTTAAAGCCGCAATTCAAAATAGATAGGCAGGCTTTGGAGTCTGCTTATCTAACAGTTCAAAAACAGGTGCATCCTGATCTGCATGTGCAGGGAAGTGATGCGGAAAAACGTGTTTCCATGCAAATGGCTACCTTGGCCAATGCCGCTTATCGAACACTGATCAATCCAATTCAGCGTGGGCTGTATCTTTGCGCTAAACATGGCGTAGATCCTCAGTTAGAAACCAATACAGCGATGCCTGCTCAATTTTTGATGCAGCAAATGGAGTGGCGTGAGTCGCTTGATGAAGTGCGCGATGACTTTCAGCAATTAGATGGCTTATATCAGCAGGTTGAAAAGGTCCGTCAAGAGTTGTTATTAGAAGTTGAGGTCGCCATTGATCAAGCACAAGATTTTCAATTGGCCGCAGAGAAGCTCAGGGCTTTATTATTCATTGATAAATTTGGCGTTGAATTAGAAGACGCTATGTCAGCATAACTACAGAAGATATATGGCCTTATTACAAATTGCCGAACCCGGCCAATCATTAGCCCCTCACCAAAGACGTTTAGCAGTGGGTATTGATTTGGGTACCACTAATTCTTTAGTGGCTACGATGAAAAACTCCTTGCCTGAGGTTTTAGCTGATGATCAGGGTCGTGCCTTATTACCATCGGTCGTGCGTTATTTGCCAGGTGGTACGACTCAGGCTGGTTATCAAGCTTTGCAAAATGCTAATGGTGACCCAAAGAACACCATTATTTCTGCTAAACGCTTTATGGGGCGTGGTTTAAACGATGTGGCACATTTCGAATCTTTGCCTTATGAGTTTGTGGATGCTCCTGGCATGCTCAAAATTAAAACAGTCGCTGGTGATAAGAGTCCTGTAGAAGTATCTGCAGAGATCTTGGCTCGATTAAGACAACGAGCTGAAGATTCATTGGATGATGAAATCGTTGGTGCTGTTATTACGGTGCCTGCTTATTTTGATGATGCACAAAGGCAAGCAACGAAAGATGCTGCTAAGTTAGCGGGTGTTGAAGTTTTAAGGTTGTTAAATGAACCGACTGCAGCTGCTATTGCCTATGGTTTGGATAATGCATCAGAAGGTTTGTATGCGGTTTATGACTTGGGTGGTGGAACATTTGATATTTCCATCCTGCGATTAAGCAAAGGTGTTTTTGAAGTTCTTTCTACTGGTGGCGATTCAGCATTAGGTGGCGATGATTTTGATCACCGTTTGTATTGCTGGGTGTTAGAACAAGCCAAGTTACAGCTTTTATCAGATAAAGATACGCGTTTATTGATCAGTGCTGCTAAAGAAGCCAAAGAGCAGCTCAGTAAAAATCCACTAGCAAGAGTTCATGTCACACTTGGAACTGGTGCGGTGGTGAATGTGGGTATTAGCCAGGCTCAGTTCTTTGAATTAACGCAGCATTTGGTGTCTAAAACATTGGTGGCTGCTAAAAAAGCCTTAAGAGATGCTGGTCTAACCTCTGAAGAGATTAAAGGTGTGGTGATGGTGGGGGGCGCTACACGTATGCCTCATGTGCAACGCGCTGTTGGGGAGTTGTTTGGCCAAACACCATTAAATAATTTAGACCCCGATAAGGTTGTAGCGATTGGCGCTGCTATGCAAGCTGATTTATTAGCTGGCAATAAGCAAAAAGGCGATGAGTGGCTATTGCTTGATGTGATTCCACTATCTTTAGGTGTTGAAACCATGGGTGGCTTGGTTGAGAAGATCATTCCTCGCAACACGCCTATTCCAGTAGCAAGAGCGCAAGATTTCACGACCTTTAGAGATGGTCAAACCGCTTTAGCTTTGCATGTGATGCAAGGTGAGAGAGAGGTAGTTGATGCATGCCGATCTTTAGCTAAGTTCGAGTTAAGAGGTATTCCTCCTATGGCAGCTGGCGCAGCTCGTATTCGGGTGACTTACCAAGTCGATGCGGATGGTTTGTTATCCGTTACCGCCAAAGAGCAACAATCAGGCATTGAGGCAAGTATTGCGGTCAAGCCATCCTATGGCTTATCAGACTCTGATATCACGACCATGTTGCAAGATGGCTTTAGCCATGCTGCTCAAGATGTTCAAGCTCGTGCATTAAGAGAAGAGATTGTTGATGCTAATCGCCTAGTTGAAGCTGTTGAGGCTGCCTTGGTGGAAGATAAGCAGTTATTGGATGAAGACGAGCTAGATGTGATCGAGCGTAAATTGGCTGCGCTGAAAGAATTAGTTAAAACAACCAACGATGCACAAGTGTTGAGACGTTCCGTAGAATCATTGTCAAAGGCAACAGATGATTTTGCGGCTCGACGCATGAATGAAAGTATTAAAAAAGCTCTTGCTGGCAAAAAGATTGCCGAGATCTAAAAAGAAATAAGAAGGAAACAAAAATGCCACAAATAGTTGTATTGCCACACGCTGAATATTGTCCTGACGGGGCGGTACTTGAAGTTGAAACAGGGGCCAATCTTTGCGAAGTTTTATTGGATAACGATATAGAGATTGAACATGCCTGTGAGTTGTCCTGTGCTTGCACAACTTGCCATGTGATCGTGCGTGAGGGTGGTGCTAGCTTGAACGAGTCAACTGAAGAAGAGGATGATTTGTTAGATCGCGCTTGGGGTTTGACACCTCAATCACGCTTATCTTGCCAAGCGATTGTAGCCAAAGAAGATTTGGTGATTGAGATACCAAAGTACTCAATTAACCACGCAAAAGAAAGCCATTAATCAGCGCTCAACCAATATCAATTAGTAGCCTAAAGTAGCTTAAAGAAATATAAATAAACATAAATAAAAAAAGGCTAGTTCAAATTGAACTAGCCTTTTTTGTTCATCAACAGTTTCTTGACGAAATAATGACCTTATTAATCTTCTCTTCTCATATGTGGGAAAAGGATCACGTCACGGATGTTCGGAGAGTCAGTGATTAACATCATCAAACGATCGATACCGATACCGCAACCGCCGGTTGGAGGCATGCCGTACTCAAGAGCACGGATGAAATCAGCGTCGAAATACATCGCCTCTTCATCGCCTGCTTCTTTTTGTTCCACTTGTTTACGGAAACGTTCAGCTTGGTCTTCTGCGTCATTTAACTCAGAGAAACCATTGGCGATTTCACGGCCGGTGATAAACAACTCAAAACGTTCTGTGATGCCAGGGCGTGTATCAGATTCACGAGCTAATGGGCTTACCTCAATCGGGTAATCGATGATGTAGGTAGGCTCCCAAAGATGTTCTTCAGCGGTTGCTTCAAATAAAGCTAGTTGAAGAGCGCCAAGACCAGCATTTTTGAGTGTTGGGCCATTGATATCTTCGCCAGCTTTCTTTAATTCAGCGCGAATAAATTCTTTGTCTTCTAATTGAGCTGCTGTGTACTCTTTTTTGGAGAGTGGGGCGTATTTCAGAATCGCTTCGGCAATCGTTAAGCGTTGGAAAGGCTTAGATAGGTCTAATGCTTTACCTTGGTAGGTAAGCACAGCTGTACCTTGAGCATCAATTGCTGCTGCGCGGATGAGCTCTTCTGTAAAGGTCATCAACCACTTGTAATCCGTATACGCAGCGTAGAATTCCATCATGGTGAATTCAGGGTTATGACGTGGGCTCACACCTTCATTACGGAAGTTACGGTTAACTTCAAAAACACGTTCAAAGCCACCAACTACTAAACGTTTTAGGTATAGCTCTGGTGCGATACGCAAGAACATTTGCATATCAAGCGCATTGTGATGAGTGATAAATGGTTTAGCTGCTGCGCCACCAGGAATTGGGTGCAACATCGGTGTTTCAACTTCCATAAAGCCCGCATCTTGCATGTGATGGCGAATAGATGCCATGGCCTTGCTGCGAGCTAAGAATGTTTGGCGTGTTTCAGGAGAAACAATTAAATCCACATAGCGTTGGCGATATTTCAATTCTTGATCTGATAGACCATGGAATTTATCTGGCAATGGACGTAGTGATTTAGATAGTAAGCGTAAGTCTTTTACTTGAACAGATAGCTCGCCTTTATTGGTTTTAAAAACCACGCCTTCAGCAGCAATAAAGTCACCCATATCCCAGTGCTTAAAGGCATTGTGAGAAGCTTCACCAGCATCAGCATCATTGATGTAAAACTGGATTTGACCGCTGCGATCTTGGATCGTGGCAAAACTTGCTTTACCCATCACGCGTTTTAGCATCATGCGGCCAGCAACTTTCACCGTGATATTTTTTTCCGCTAAATGTTCTTTGCTGATATCGCCGTAGTGAGCATGTAAATCAGCGGCCAAGTGAGATGGCACAAAGTCGTTAGGGAAAGCGACACCATTCTTGCGTAAGTTGGCTAATTTTTCTCGTCTTTCGGCGATGATGTGATTTTCGTCAACGATAGGTGTTTGTTCTTGGCTCATGGTAGGTCCGATAAATAATTCTGAATAAGGTTAAACGCCTTGCTTTAAGCTGGCTTCAATAAATGCATCTAAATCGCCATCAAGCACTTTTTGTGTATTTGATATTTCAACGTTAGTACGCAAGTCTTTAATGCGGCTTTGGTCTAAAACGTATGAACGAATTTGATGACCCCAGCCCACATCGCTCTTAGTCGCTTCAAGTTTGTCTTGTTCAGCTTGGCGTTTGCGTAGCTCATGTTCGTATAAGCGAGACTTCAACATGGACATCGCTTCAGCACGGTTCTTATGTTGGCTGCGGTCGTTCTGACACTGCACCACAATACCTGTTGGGATGTGGGTTAGACGAACCGCAGAGTCCGTTTTGTTAATGTGCTGACCACCAGCGCCAGAAGCACGATAGGTGTCTGTACGGATATCGGCTGGGTTGATATCAATTTCAATGGAGTCATCCACCTCAGGGTAGACGAACACACTCGTAAACGAGGTATGTCGACCATTCGCTGAGTCAAACGGTGATTTACGTACTAAACGGTGCACACCTGTCTCAGTTCTTAAATGACCATAGGCATATTCACCATCGACTTTGATCGTGGCACTTTTAATACCTGCCACATCGCCATCAGACACTTCTAGCACTTCAGCTTTGAAACCTTTGCGTTCGCAATAACGAATATATTGGCGCAATAACATGCTGGCCCAGTCACACGCTTCTGTACCGCCAGCACCTGATTGGATATCAATAAAGCAAGAGCTTGGATCCATCGGGTTGCTAAACATACGGCGGAACTCAAGATCTTCTACCTGTTTGCGCATGCTATCGGTATCAGCCTCGATGGAGTGAATGGTGTCAAAGTCGTTTTCTTCTTTGGCCATTTCCATGAGTTCTTGGCTAGCAGTGATGTTGTCGGTTAGGAAATTAATCGTTCCTACGACGCTATCTAGTGATTTTTTCTCTTTACCCAAGGCTTGTGCTTGCTTGGGATCATCCCAAATCTTGGGATCTTCTAGGGTTTGGTTAACCTCGACTAAGCGTTCTGCTTTGTTGTCGACGTCAAAGATACCTCCGAAGTTCAAGCGTACGTGTACGAAGGTCTTCTAGGGTATTGGTAATGAGGTTTAATTGTTCAGCTTCCATGGGGCGTAATTATAAGGCTTCATCCAGTGCCTCGATGTGTAATTGCGCTCTAGCGACCCCTTGGTAGTGATCTGTGACGAGTCTGTAGGCTAATTTAGCAGGGTTTGGCAGGGTTTGAGCCCTAGAAAACCAAATTGCTTGAATCGTTTTACTATGCGATTCCCCATTCGGTTTGATCGCTTTTAGTTGTAATTTGAGGTGTTTTTCTTGAATCAGTGATTGGCTAAGGACTTCAAACTGCCCCATAAAGACCGGTGCAGGAAAGCCTTGGCCCCAAACTTCGTCAGCCAATAAGCTACCTAATTGAGGCTCAATGAGCTCCGGCGATAAATGACCATCGTGAACGAGTTGCCTTTCTAAAGTTTCCTCAGTCATTAATTCATTGGCGACCAATTCAAAGGCTTGCGCAAAACGGTCAAAATCCTCGAAGTGGATAGTAAGTCCGGCTGCCATGGCATGGCCGCCAAATTTAAGAATCAAATCAGGATGTTTTTTAGATACCAGATCTAGGGCATCTCTTAAATGAAAGCCGCTGATTGATCTGCCAGAGCCTTTTAATACCCGCATGCCAGTTTCTTCGCCTGGGGCAAAGATTAAAGTGGGGCGGTGAAAGCGTTCTTTTAAGCGTGAAGCCACAATGCCAATAACACCTTGATGCCAGCTTTCATCCATGAGGCATAAACTAGCTTGATCGCCCACTTCGATATCGATTAAGTTATTGAGCGCTGTTTCTTGCATGCCCGCTTCGATGGTGCGGCGCTCGCGGTTCATGCGATCTAACTCTTGTGCAAGCTGCATGGCCTCTTCATTCGAGTCAGTGAGCAAGCACTGAATACCAAGTGACATGTCGGAGAGGCGGCCTGCAGCATTGAGGCGAGGCCCTAAGGTGAAGCCTAGATCAAAAGAGCTAGCTCGCGAAGGATCACGACTAGCAACGATATAGAGTGCTCGAATACCCGGTTGCATCAAGCCGTTTTTAATACGTTTGATACCGTTGGAGACAAGAATGCGGTTATTTCTATCGAGTGTGGCGACATCGGCCACTGTGCCTAGCGCAACTAAATCAAGCAGGTTTTCTAAGCGTGGTTGATTCTCAAGCGTAAAGACATTTCTTTTGCGTAGTTCAGCTCTTAAGGCAATTAATAGATAGAACATCACACCCACACCAGCTAATGCTTTACTAGGGAAGGGGCAGTGAGGCTGATTCGGATTCACAATCCATTTGGCATCTGGCAACTGGTCAGCTGGTAGATGGTGGTCAGTAACTAAAACTTCCATGCCCAGTTCATTGGCTCTTGCAATGCCACTGATGCTGGCAATGCCGTTGTCAACCGTGATCAATATGTCTGGTTTGTGTGTTCGTTGAGCCGCTATTTCTACAACCTCGGGTGTGAGTCCATAACCTAGGGTGAAGCGATTGGGTACGAAGTAATCAATCTGTATATCAAACGGTGCACCAAGCGCTTTGAGTCCACGCATACCCACGGCACAAGCGGTTGCACCGTCGCAGTCATAGTCGGCAACGATTAATAGTTTCTTTTTTTGCTCGATAGCATCAGCTAAATAAGCAGCAGATGCTTCGCAATTTTTTAATTGTTGAGGGGGAATCAGTTGTTTAAGTTCAAGATTGAGCTCATCTGGTTGATGAATGCCTCTTGATGAAAACAGTTTCGATAAAACGGGGTGAACGCCACTTTGCTCAAGCCAAGTAGCTTCTCGTTGGGAGTAAGGGCGTTCAATAAATTTCATCATGATTAATCTAATATATCCTCAAGCTGAAGATAGGGGGCTTTTTTCCAAAAGGCCCAACTCTTTTTAGGGAGATCTTTGATGGTGATTTGGCGTGTGCGCAAGGCTCCTTCAGGGAAGTCAATGATTTCTAAAGTAGAGATCTCGTTAGCTCTTAAAGCATCTAGCGCCGTGTGCCAGTGTTCTTGTATCTCACGACCTTCGCTATGTAATAAAGATAGTAGTGATGAGGTATTTTTAAAGTCTAAGGACTTGATATCGGTAAGGCATGGTTTACCTAGATGATGAGCCATCAACTTAAGGTTCACGCTAGAGTTGAAATAAATATCCTGTTCAAAGCTATGTAAGTGTTCTGTAGCAGCTAAAACCGAGTGTGGTTGAATGTCAGCCAAGCAGCCGATGCCGCTAATCCAAATAGAGTTGATGCTTAGTTGACCTTGTTCTTGACGAGCTTGATTGACTGGGTGATCAAACCAAATCATTTGTATCTCGTTTTGCCATTTGCGCCACTGTTTTGCAATACCCGGGGTATCTGTGTCAGCAGGCATCCATACATCAATATTTCTTCCTTCTGCTTGCAGGGTATGAACCGTTGATAGGGAGCGAAGCTTGTCTGCTTCAATAAACCATTTGCCCGGTAAAGTCTTCGGGCGATAAATGACCGAGGATATTTCAGCCAAAATATCTTTGATGGAGTCGTAAAGCGCGTTGGATTCTTCGGGTGTGACTTCTAGAATGCTTGGATTGGTTAAAACAAGATGATCTCTAGCCGCATGAATATGAACTAATTCAAGGCGAGCGATAGATTGATGACGCTCTAGTTGTGATTCAAGGGTAGAAAGCTCTAAAGGGGCGCTGCCATTTTGTGCGCCTAAAAGGAATTTTTCATAGGGTAGTCCACGGTCAAGTAATTCTTGATCTTCTTTGCCGACAATTACAAGTGTGTATTTCATACCCCTAATTTTAGGGGGCATTTAGACCTTGTGCCTAAGACACGACTAAACTATGGGTATGACTAATTGGCCAATTGAACTTGAAATCGCATGGCGCTACACCAGCGCTAGGAGAAAAGCCGGAAAAAACAAAGAAACTGGCTCAAAAGATGGCTTTTTGTCATTTATCTCATCTGTATCGATGGTGGGGATTGCCTTAGGTGTTGCGGCCCTGATTGTGGTGCTATCGGTCATGAATGGCTTTCAAAAAGAAGTGCGAGATCGCATGCTCTCCGTTTTATCCCATATTGAAGTTCAGTCTCCAGTAGGTTTAGGTGATTGGCAACCCTTGGTCACCCAACTAAAAGCTCATCCACATGTGATTGGTGCAGCTCCTATGGTGATGTCTCAGGCTTTAATTAGCCGAGGGGATGTCATGAGAGGGGTGGCTATTCGCGGTATTGACCCAGTCATGGAGTCAAATGTTTCTGATATTCCTAAACACTTCATTCAAGGGTCTATTGATCAGTTACGACCTGGAGAGTTTGGTTTGGCCCTAGGTTCTGAGTTAGCCATGACTTTAGGCGTGCAGTTAGGTGACAGAATTACCATCATGGTGCCGGAAGGAGATATCAATCCTGCTGGTATGACACCGCGGATGAGAGCTTTTAAGTTAATTGGCATCATTGATAGCGGTCATTATGAGTTTGACAGCACCTTAGCCGTCATTCACTGGAAAGATGCCGATGCTTTATTGCGTCTAGATGGCCCATCAGGTATTCGCTTGAAGTTAGATGATATGCAAATTGCAGCCAAAGTTGCTGATGAGTTAGCAGTTCAGTTGCCTGGGCTTTGGGTGAAGGACTGGTCAAGACAGAACAAGAACTGGTTTGCTGCTGTGCAGACAGAAAAGCGCATGATGTTCATTATTTTGACGCTCATCATTGCTGTGGCTGCTTTTAATTTGGTATCAACCTTAGTCATGACCGTTACTGATAAGCAAGGTGATATCGCTATTCTAAGAACGATGGGCGCTAGTGCCGGCATGATTCAACGTATTTTCTTTGCACAAGGTTTCATGATTGGCGCTTTGGGAACTTTGGGTGGTGTCCTCCTTGGTTTACTTGTTGCTTTAAATATTGATGTGATTGTTCCTGTGATTGAAGCGATCTTTAGAGTTCAATTTATTCCAAGAGATATCTATTTCATCTCTAGCTTGCCTTCAGATGTGAGAAGCGGTGATGTCATCACGGTTGGTTTAATGGCGTTTTGTTTGTCGCTATTGGCGACTTTGTATCCTAGTTGGCGTGCTGCGAAGGTTCAGCCAGCTAATGCCTTAAGGTATGAGTGATGGTATGAGTGATATGACATTAGCCATGATTGCGAAAAATATCTCCAAGACTTATGGGCACGGCTCGTCCAAGGTAGATGTCTTACATGGGATTAATTTAGAAGTGCAGGCGGGTGAGAAGGTGGCCATTATTGGTGCCTCAGGCTCAGGCAAGAGCACCTTGCTGCACTTATTGGGCGGCTTGGATCATGCAACAAGCGGTGAGGTTATTTTGGCAGGGCAGTCGCTCGCTCGTTTATCCGAAGCGCAACTCAATCAAGTGCGTAACCAGCATTTAGGTTTTATTTATCAATTCCATCATCTCTTAGCAGAGTTCAGTGCGATTGATAACGTTGCTATGCCATTAAGAATTCGGGGTATGGCTGCTAAAGCTGCTAGAGAGTTGGCTAAAGACATGTTGGCTAAAGTGGGTTTAGGCCATCGCGTCGATCATCGTCCTGCCGCTTTATCTGGTGGTGAGAGGCAACGTGTAGCCGTAGCAAGAGCATTAGTAACAAAGCCTAGTTGTGTTTTGGCTGATGAGCCCACTGGCAACCTAGATGCGCAAACGGCCGATACCGTATTTGATTTGATGTTGGATCTGGCTAAAAACCAAGGTACAGCATTCGTGATCGTGACGCATGATCCCTTAAGGGCGGCCAGGTGTGATCGCATTTTGCATTTGGATCATGGTGTTTTAAAGGAAGCTTGATCAATGGCCATGTGTTTAGATACGCATTGTCATTTGGATGCTAGCGAATTTGATCTTGATCGCGAAGCAGTGATTGAGCGCGCAGCAGCAACAGGTGTTGCTGGTGTATTGATTCCAGCGGTTCAAGCAAAAGATTTTGATGCGGTTAAACAATTAGCTCAGCATGCCGCTCACAAATTGCCGGCCACTTGCTACACCCTGGGTATTCACCCTATGTACACACCCAAGGCCCAAAAGGAAGATGTAGCAAGGCTCAAGCAAGCGATTGAGGAATCTTTGGACGATCCTAGGTTTGTGGGGGTTGGTGAGATCGGGTTGGACTATTTTGTGCCAGAGTTGGACGAGCAGACCCAAGCCTATTATTTCGAAGAGCAGCTCAAGTTAGCTGAGCAATTTAATTTGCCAGTTATTTTGCATGTGAGGCGATCTCAAGATGCCATCATCAAAGCTTTGCGCGCAAGAAAGATATCGGGCGGTATTGCTCATGCCTTTAATGGCAGTTTTCAGCAAGCTGAAAACTTTATCAAGTTAAATTTTGTAATGGGGTTCGGTGGTGCGATGACTCATCCAAGAGCTCTGCAAATTAGACGCCTGGCAAAAGAGTTGCCTGCCACTAGTCTGGTTTTGGAAACGGATGCGCCGGATATTCCACCTGTTTGGTTATCTGGTGAAACGGTTTCTCGCAATGAGCCAGGGGAGTTGCCTCAGATTTCTTCTGAGTTAGCGCAGCTGCGTGGCGCATTGGTGAGCCAAACACAACATATCTGTACTCAAAATACTTTACGAGTGATTCCAAGATGGCAGGATTTGGTGAACTCGACTGATCAACTTAATTAAATGATTTGCGATTTCTTTTAACGGCATTAATTGCCGGAGAGTCTCTTTTACTATTTTTGCCGCAACTACCTTCTTGGGAAGTACGGGTAGGAATATGGATAACGATCCTCATTACCTTGGCATTAATCGCATATTTAAAGTTTGGAACAATTTATTCTCTAAGTCCTCGAGCACTTTCTATCAGTCAATTAACTGCTGGTGTTGCTGTGGCTTCGCTAATCGGTTTTTCATGGGCGGCTTATTTAACGCAGCAGCGCTTGGAATCCATTCTTTGCAAAGACTTAGAAGGGGTTGATGTACTGGTCACAGGTGTGGTCGATGGCTTGCCTAGTTGGGGTGATCAAGGTATTCGATTTACCTTAAAGGTTGAATCGACTGAATTTGAAAATGATCAATTCAACGTTTGTCCGAAGCAATTTCCTAAACGTTTATCGCTAGGTTGGTACGCAGGATGGAAGGGGCAGCATGCTTTGCCTGAAATTAAACCAGGCCAACGTTGGCGTATACCGGTGCAGTTAAAAAGGCCCCATGGTTTGATGAACCCGCATGGTTTTGATTTTGAGCGTTGGATGTTTCAGAGTAACTTGGGAGCTAATGGCGCTGTGCGCGCTCATGCCAAAGGTTTGTTAAGAAGTTGGAAGCCACAGTTATTGGATGACTTTGTTGTTAGTTTTGGAACAATTGTTGAGTTATCTAGATGGCATTTGCGAGAACGCATCAAAGCATCTGCACCAGAGGGTGGTGCTTATGTGGGGGTGCTGATTGCTTTAGTGATGGGCGATCAAAATTCCATCCCTCAAGATGATTGGCGTATTTTTAATGCCACAGGCATTGGTCATTTGATCAGCATTTCAGGACTTCATGTAACGATGTTGGCTGGCTTGGGAGCCGCTTTAGCGAATCGTCTCTGGAGAAGGCGTGATTGGCCACTCATTTGTCCGGCCCAAAAGGTGGCTGCAGTGAGCGGTTTTTTGGTGGCCTTGATCTACACCTGGTTAGCCGGTTTTCAGATACCGGCGCAACGCACCATGTATATGGTGGCTGTTATTGCTGTAGCGATGTGGACGGGTCGCGTGACGCGGTCCTTTGATATTTGGTGGTGGGCCTTATTTCTGGTGGTCGTATTAGATCCTTGGGCTGTTTATACCCCCGGATTTTGGCTCTCATTTGGCGCAGTGGCAGCCATCTTATTTGCTATGCCTGGGGAGAAAGGATTATCGGAATATACATTGTCTAAAAGGCAGCCGATCAAGACTTCTTTAAAAGAGTCGGCGCGTGTACAGGCCGTAGTCACCATTGCCTTATTACCCTTAACTTTGTATTGGTTTTCTCAAGTTTCAGTGGCTTCTCCAATCGCTAATGCTTTGGCAATCCCTTTGGTGAGTTTTGTAGTGACGCCATTTGCCATGTTGGGAGCTGTCTTGCCAAATCCTGTGAACACATGGTCTTTGTGGGTGGCCCATACCAGTATGGAATTAGTCGGGTGGGTCTTAAAGCCTCTAGCTGGTCTGCCTTGGTCTGTTGCTTATGCCCCTCAGCCTAACTTGATTTATCTGGCCTTATCAACGGTTGGTGTTGTGGTGTGTATTCGGCCAGGAAAAATCATCAAAACCTACCGGAGTAGATTGTTGGGCTTGTTGTGCTGTGTGCCTTTATTTTTCTCAAAGGACATTAGCCGCTTGGTGTTAGGGCCTGATGTCAAGCAAGGCGACTATCGTGTCACCGTTTTTGATATTGGTCAGGGTACAGCAGTTCTAGTGGAGACCGCTCACCATCGCTTGTTATATGACACCGGCCCTAAAACCTCGCCTCAGTCGGATGCGGGAGAGCGCAATCTTCTGCCATTTTTGAGGGGTGAGGGGATTACTTATATTGATCGATTGGCCATTAGTCATAAAGACACCGATCATGTGGGTGGTGCCTTGAGCTTGATGAAAGGTATTCGTTTTGGTGATTTGATTGGTACCTTACCTGAATGGCATTTTTTGGTCAGCAAGGCTGATGAGTTGAAGATGCCAGCCTTGCCTTGTCGTGCTGGCCAAGAGTGGATGTGGGATGGGGTGTTATTTAGAGTTTGGCATCCTAGCCCGGAGATGAGTTTCGATTCATCCCTGCATTTAGGTAAGCCTAATGCGATGAGTTGTGTGATTGAGGTGGTGGGCAACGGCCATGCATTTTGGTTAACAGGTGATGTAGAGAAGGGTGGGGAGGCAAGTATTGTTCAATCGATTGCTCAAACTATTACCCAAACCATTGACCAATCTATTGCTCAAACCATTGACCAAACTATTGCCCAAACTGATACCTATTCAGAAGGAGTGAACTCCATTTTGTTGATGCCCCACCATGGCAGCACGACTTCTTCATCAGCGGTATTTCTAGATGCCATACGTCCTAGCTGGGCCATCGCTCAGGCTGGTTATCGCAATCGTTACCGGCATCCTAATGCTCGTGTGATGCAACGTTATATAGAGCGTGATATTCCAACGCTAGAAACCATTCATACGGGGGCTCAGGTATGGGACTTCAAAAAGGAAGGGGTGACTATGAATTTTTGGCGAAAACAACAAAAAAGGGTGTGGCATCACCAACCGTGAAAAATGACTTCATTGAAAATCTAGATACTTCAAGGCTTCCAGGAATATTGGATTGAATAATTTAGTTTTTTTGAACATTTTTTGTTGGTGTCGGTATAATTGCGTATTACCCACTAAGCATATTCGATGACTAAA
>Ga0228699_1000366_pt1 | contig 36263 bp, 31 predicted proteins | sample McNCre217_Aug_MG_FD_178016 | JGI IMG/M metagenome (GOLD analysis project Ga0228699, IMG submission 178016) | Freshwater microbial communities from McNutts Creek, Athens, Georgia, United States - 2-17_Aug_MG | ecosystem: Environmental > Aquatic > Freshwater > Creek | place: USA: Georgia... | reverse complement strand
CCGGGCCGCCCAGCTTCTGGGCGGCTTCCACCGCCTCCTGCACCGTGAACGCCGGGTAGCCGCGCGGCACCGGCACGTCGAACTGGCGCAGGACTTCCTTGCCTTGGTATTCGTGGATCTTCATCGGATTGAACTCTTGGGGAGAATGGGAACGATGCGGGACTGCATGGCGTGGAGGTGGCGCGCAGCAGCGGGCGCCCCGTTCGGCGTCGATGCCGAAGCGCGCGGACTTTAGCATGTTGCGCTGCCGCAACCTCATGCGTGGTAACCACCATGTACCTGCCGGCGTCGCAGAACAGGACAGATCGTCGCAAATCGGATCAGGACAGACTGGATCCGTCCGCATCGTTGGGCAGCGTCTCGTCCAGGGGCTCGGGCCGTTCACCCTTGAGCACCCGCCGCACCACGTCGCCCGAGAACCCCCGGGCCATCAGGAAGCGCATCTGCCGACTCTGCTCGCGCGTGTCTGGCGTGTCTGTCGCCGGACTGCCGAAGCGGCGGGCCCACACGGAGTGGGCGCGTGCCAGTTCGCTGGGCTGCAACTCCTCCAGTGCCGCGCGCATCTGGTCGGCCGTGATGCCCTTGAGGCTCAGCTCCTGCCGGATGCGCGCGGTGCCATGCCCCGCTGCACGGCGGTGGACCACCGAGGCGACAAACCGCTCTTCGCTCAGGAGGCCGCGGCGTTGCAACTCGTCCAGCACCTGCTCGATCTCGGCCTGGTCTTCGACATGCGGGGCGAGCTTGCGCACCAGCTCGCTGCGCGAATGCTCGCGCGCAGCCAGGTACTTCAGTGCCCGGCCCTTGAGACTGGGCGTGGGTCGCACGCTGGATTCCGTCCGGACCGTCAGGCCTTCTCGTTGCCGATGGCCGGCAGCAGACTGATGCCGAGCGATTCACGGATGCGGTTCTCGATCTCATATGCCAGATCGGGGTTCTCGCGCAGGAACTCGCGCGAGTTGTCCTTGCCCTGGCCGATCTTCTCGCCCTTGTAGGCATACCAGGCGCCGGACTTGTCGACGATCTTGGCGGCAACGCCCAGGTCGATGATCTCGCCTTCACGGCTGATGCCTTCGCCGTAGAGGATGTCGAAATCGGCGGTCTTGAACGGGGGGGCCACCTTGTTCTTGACCACCTTGACGCGGGTCTCGCTGCCGATCACGTCCTCACCCTTCTTGATCGAGCCGACGCGGCGGATGTCCAGACGCACCGAGGCGTAGAACTTCAGCGCGTTGCCGCCGGTGGTCGTTTCGGGGCTGCCGAACATCACGCCGATCTTCATGCGGATCTGGTTGATGAAGATGACCATGCAGTTGGTCTTCTTGATCGTGGCGGTCAGCTTGCGCAGCGCCTGGCTCATGAGCCGTGCCTGCAGGCCGGGCAGCGAGTCGCCCATCTCGCCTTCGAGTTCGGCCTTGGGCGTGAGCGCCGCCACCGAGTCCACGACGATCAGATCGACCGAGCCGGAGCGCACCAGTGCATCGACGATCTCCAGCGCCTGCTCGCCCGTGTCGGGCTGGCTGATCAGCAGATCCTGCAGGTTGACGCCGAGTTTCTGCGCGTACTGGGCATCCAGCGCATGTTCGGCATCGATGAAGGCGCAGACGCCGGAGAGCTTCTGCATCTCGGCGATGACCTGCAGCGTTAGCGTGGTCTTGCCCGAGGACTCGGGGCCGTAGATCTCCACGACGCGGCCGCGCGGCAGGCCGCCGACGCCGAGCGCGATGTCCAGGCCCAGCGAGCCGGTGGAGCAGACCTGGATGTCGGCGACGACCTCGCCCTCGCCCAGGCGCATGATCGAGCCTTTGCCGAACTGCTTTTCGATCTGGGCGAGCGCAGCTTGCAGGGCCTTGGCCTTTTCGGTGCTGAGGGCGGTGCTGTTCGGATTGGCTTTGCTCGGGGCGTCCATCGAATTCCTCCTGAGTGGAAATGGCATTATGACAAATGCTGGATATTTGTACAGTCCTGTTGCTGGGCCGGCACTGGGGGCTGCGTGGTTTTTCTGCGGGCCAGGACGGGTTGCGTCAAGGCATGGCATCGGTACCGATGCGCCACATTCCCGGGCTTTCTACAATCGACGACAAGGCCCCGTCCAGGGGTCATGAGGAGACAGGCGCCATGCGCATTCTGATCGCTGAAGATGACCAGATTCTGGCCGACGGCTTGTTGCGCAGCCTGCGTTCGGCGGGATACGCGGTCGACCATGTGGGCAATGGATCGGAGGCCGATGCGGCTCTGGCGGCCCATGAGTTCGACATGCTGATACTCGATCTGGGTCTGCCGAAGCTGCATGGCCTGGAGGTGCTGAAGAAGCTGCGCGCGCGCGGCTCGGCCGTTCCGGTGCTCATCCTGACGGCGGCCGACAGCATCGAGCAGCGCGTCAAGGGCCTGGATCTCGGGGCGGACGACTACATGGCCAAGCCCTTCTCGCTGCAGGAGCTCGAAGCACGCGTGCGGGCGCTGACGCGGCGTGGTCTGGGATCGGCCAGCGCGCTGATCCGGCATGGTCCGCTCACCTTCGATGCCACCGGTCGCGTGGCCTACATCCACGAGCAGATGGTCGATCTGTCGGCCCGCGAACTCAGCCTGCTCGAAGTGCTGCTGCAGCGCGCGGGGCGCCTCGTCAGCAAGGACCAGCTCGTCGAGCGCCTGTGCGAGTGGGGCGAGGAGGTGAGCAACAACGCCATCGAGGTCTACATCCACCGCCTGCGCAAGAAGATCGAGCAGGGACCGATCCGCATCGCCACCGTCCGCGGGCTGGGCTACTGTCTTGAGAAGATCAAGACCGTCGCGACCTGAGGTGGTGCCGCGTCGGCGCGAGCAGCGCTCGCTGTTCGGCGAGATCCTGGACTGGATGCTCGCGCCACTGCTGCTGCTGTGGCCGATGAGCCTGGCGCTGACCTGGCTGGCGGCGCAGGGCATCGCCAGCCGCCCGTATGACCGCGCACTGATCGAGTCGGTGCGGTCGCTGTCGCAGCGGGTCGAGGTGCGCGGGGACAGCGTGTATTTCGACCTGTCGCGCGAGACCGCACGGATGCTGCGCGCCGACGAGGTCGACAACGTCTATTACCAGGTGGTCGGGCCGCGCGGCGAGTTCGTCAGCGGGGACCGGGACCTGATGCTGCCGTCCGAGGACGACGCGCAGGTGCCGGGCGAGATGCGCGTGCGCGACGACGAGGTGCACGGTGACAGCGTTCGCGTGGCCTACCAGTGGATCAGCGGCGGCGCCGGCGAGCGGGCGGTGCTGGTGCAGGTGGCCGAGACGCTGACCAAGCGCTCGCGGCTGGCCACCGAGATCATCAAGGGCGTGATCCTGCCGCAGTTCGTGATCCTGCCAGTGGCGGTGCTGCTGGTCTGGCTGGCCCTGGTGCGGGGGCTGGCGCCGCTGAACGCGCTGCAGCAGCGCATCCGCGAGCGCGACAGCGACGACCTCTCGCCCATCGACGTGCACGAGGTGCCGGAGGAGGTCTCGCCGCTGGTGCAGTCGATCAACGACCTGCTGGAGCGCCAGCAGACCGCACTGGTGACGCAGAAGCGCTTCCTGGCGGATGCCGCGCACCAGCTCAAGACACCGCTGGCCGGATTGCGCATGCAGGCCGAGCTGGCCACGCGCGAGATCGATGCTGGCCACGGCGATCCGGAGGTCATGAAGGCGTCGCTGGCGCAGATGGCGCACGCCTCGCAGCGGGCTGCCCACATGGTCAACCAGCTGCTGTCGATGGCGCGCGCCGATGCCAAGGCCGGCACGGTGGCGCGCGACGAGATCGACCTGGAGGCGCTGGCCACCGATGTGGTGCGCGACTTCGTGCCGCAGTCGCTGGATGCCGGCATCGATCTGGGCTTCGAGGGGCCGGACACGCAGGTGCCGAACGGCCTGCGCCGCGCGGGCGACACGCGGGTGCTGGGCCATCCGATGCTGCTGCGCGAGCTGATCACCAACCTGGTGGACAACGCGCTGCACTACACGCCCCGCGGCGGCGCGGTGACCGTGCGGGTCGTGCCGGATCCGTTCGGGCAGGTGGTGGTGCTGCAGATCGAGGATTCGGGCCCCGGCATTCCGGCGAGCGAGCGGGACCTGGTGTTCCAGCCCTTCTACCGGGCGCTGGGCACGACCGTCGACGGCTCGGGTCTCGGACTGGCGATCGTGGCCGAGATTGCGCAGCAGCACGGCACGTCGGTCGTGCTGGACGACGCCCGCGTGCCGGCCCAGGTGCCGGTGGGCGAAGGGCCGGGCGCGCGGTTCACGATCCGCCTGCGCCATGCGCCGCCGCCGGCCGACGCGGTGGTGCACGCGCCGTCAGCTCTGCATCAACCGCCTTGAGCGGGCGATCGACATCAGGATCCCGAGCGACAGGCCCAGTGTCACCAGTGCCGTGCCGCCATAGCTCATGAAGGGCAGCGGCACGCCCACCACCGGCAGGATGCCGCTGACCATGCCCATGTTGACCATGGCGTAGACAAAGAAGCTCATCGTGATCGCCCCGGCCATGAGCCGGGAGAAGGTGGTCGGGGCCTCGAAGGCGATCATCAGGCCGCGCACGATCAGGAAGGTATAGCAGGCGATCAGCACGAGGTCACCCATCAGGCCGAATTCTTCGGAATAGGCGGCGAAGATGAAGTCCGAGGTCCGCTCCGGGATGAACTCCAGGTGGGTCTGCGTGCCCTTCATGAATCCCTTGCCGGTGACGCCGCCGGAGCCGATGGCGATCATGCCCTGGATGATGTGGAAGCCCTTGCCGAGCGGGTCGCGGGTCGGATCGAGCAGGGTGCAGACGCGGTTCTTCTGGTAGGTGTGCAATACCTGCCAGTCGACGTCCGGCTCGCAGATGGTCGGTCCGGCCAGCACGATCGCCACGATCGCCGCGATGCCGAGCACGGCCACCGGCAAGATGGCCTTCCACGACAGGCCGGCGAAGAAGATGACGAAGAATCCGGCCGAGAAGATCAGGATTCCGGTGCCGAGGTCCGGCTGCTTGGCCACCAGCAGGAAGGGCATCAGCACGAGGATGAAGGCGTGCAGGATGTCGCTGGTGCGGGGGTGTCCCTCGCGGCGCTGGAACCACCAGGCCACCATCAGCGGCGTGGCGATCTTCAGGATCTCGCTGGGCTGGATGACGATGCCCACATTGAGCCAGCGGCGGGCTCCCTTGTGGGTCGGGTCGATGCCGAACAGGGCCGTGAGCACCAGCAGCACCATGCCCACGGTGTACAGCGGCACGGCCAGTGCCATGAAGCGCTGCGGTGGCACCTGAGAGACCAGAAAAAACACGGTCCCCGCCAGCACCATGTTGCGGCTCTGCAGCATGAATCGGGAGCCATTGTCGAAACCGGCGGAATACATCGCCGTCAACCCGATGCCTGCCAGTGCCAGCATCGCCAGCAGCAGCAGCGGATCGAATCCGCTGAACCAGGGGCGCATGCGCTGCCAGAGCGTGGGCTGACCGAACGAGGACTGCAGGATCATGGTGTGCTCGACGGTGTCGATCGCGAAGCGCCCGCGACCGGAACGGGTGGCGCCGGGTCGGGGGTGCGCCGTGGAACCCATTTGAACGGACGCGTGGGGGCCGCGGGTGCGAGGCTCGCGGCCGAGGCGGGCTGAGGGGGCTGTGCGGGCGCTGTCGGAGCAGATGGAGCAGGCGCTGGCGCCGATGCCGATGCTGCCGACGCGTCGGAGGCCGGGAATGCCAGCGCGCTGGCCGCGGCGGAGGCTGCGGCCGACTCTGCCTCGACGCCGGCCGCCCGGGTCGGCGGCAGGGGCACGGTGTCCACGGGCAGGCCTGGCCCGACCGGGGCTGAACCGTGGCCCTTCTGGACGAGGGCGATGTCTTCCGGCGTGGGGTAGATGCCGGAGATCACGTAGTCGAGCACCCGCCGGGCGATCGGTGCGGCCGCCTCGGCACCGAAGCCGGCGTTCTCGACGATCACGGCCAGCGCAATCTGCGGAGCGTCCAGTGGCGCGAAGGCGGTGTAGAGCGAGTGGTCGCGCTGGTACTCGGCCAGCTTGGAGGCGTTGTACTTCTCGTTCTGGCGCACGCCGACGGCCTGGGCGGTGCCGGTCTTGCCGCCACTCAGGTAGGGCGCACCGACGAACACCTTGGTCGATGTCCCGGTCTGGGTCACGCCGTACATCGCGCGCCGGATCACCGACACGTTCTCGGGCTTGAGATCGAGCGGCGTGACCGCATGCGAGGACACCAGGCGCCGCTCGCGGGTCACGACGTTCTCGATCTCGCGCACCACCCGGGGCTCGAAGCGCAGACCGCCCGACACCAGGGTGGCCATCGCCGTGGCGAGTTGCGTCATGGTGAAGTTGTTGTAGCCCTGGCCGATGCCCAGCGAGATGGTTTCGCCCGCGTACCATCGCTTCTGCTCGGCACGCTTGTATTTGTGGCGCTTCCACTCGGTCGAGGGCAGGTCGCCGGTGGATTCGCCTTCGAGGTCGATCCCGGTCTTGCGGCCAAAGCCGTACAGGTCCATCTGGTCATGGATCAGGTCCACGCCCATGTCGTTGGCCAGGCCGTAGTAGTAGACGTTGCTCGACTGGACGATCGAGCGCGTCATGTCCACGGCGCCCAGGCCGCCGTCGCCGTGGCTGCGGAAGCGGTGGTTGCCGAACATGAAGGAGCCGTTGTCGTAGATGACCTGCGTGGCGGTGCGCTTGCCGGTGACGAGTGCAGCCATCGCCATGAAGGGCTTGTAGGTCGAGCCGGGCGGGTAGGTGCCGCGCAGCGCGCGGTTGAGCATGGGCTTGTCGAGTGATTCGTTGAGCTCTTTCCACGAATCCTGGTCGATGCCGCCGACGAACAGGTTCGGATCGAAGCCGGGTTTGCTGACGAAGGCCAGCACCTCGCCGTTGCGCGGATCGATCGCGACCAGCGCGCCGCGCCGGGTACCGTACAGCTCCTCGATCAGCGCCTGCAGCTTGATGTCGATCGACAGGCGCACCGTGTTGCCCGGCGTGGCCGGTTCGGAGCGCAGACGACGCACGGGGTGGCCGCCGGCGCTGGTCTCGACCTCCTCGAAGCCGGTGGTGCCGTGCAGGTCGCGCTCGTAGCTCTGCTCGATGCCGAGCTTGCCGATGACATCGGTGCCGCGGTAGTTGGCCTGGTCCTCGTCGGACCAGTCGGCCATGTCGTCCTTCTCGCGCTGGTTGATGCGGCCGATGTAGCCCAGGACATGGCCGCCGAGTTCACCGTAGGGGTAATTGCGGAACAGGCGGGCCTTGATCTCGACGCCAGGGAAGCGGTAGCGCTGGGCGGTGAAGCGGGCCACCTCCTCGTCGCTCAGCTTGGTGCGGATGGGGATCGACTCGAAGCTCTTGGAGTCGCCCATCAGGCGCTTGAAGCGGCGGCGGTCGCGGGACTGGATCTCGATGACCTCGCCGAGCTGGTCGATCACCAGTTCCAGATCGTCCTCGAGTTGCGAGCGGGTGATTTCCAGGGTGTAGGCCGAGTAGTTGTCGGCCAGCACGACGCCGTTGCGGTCGACGATCAGGCCGCGGTTGGGCACGATCGGGACCACGGCGATGCGGTTGTTCTCTGCCTTGGTGGTGAGCTCGTCGAACTTGATGACCTGCAGCGTGAACAGCCGCGCCAGCAGCAGCCCGAAGCAGCACACCACCAGCAGTGCCGCGACGATCAGCCGGACACGGAACCGGTCGATCTCCTGTTCGACATTGCGCAGTTCGGTCATCGCACCCAGGCCCGAGCGCTTCACAGCGGACGGTTCTTGTCAGGATCCGGTGCCCGCCGCTGCGGTGCGAGCAGCACCAGGCTCACCAGCGGCCACAGCAGGCTCTCGAAGATCGGCGACAGCAGCACGGGCCAGCCCGGAAAATCGCCGCCAGAGGCCATGCGCAGCAGCAGCGAGGTGAGGTGCGCCGCGGCAAACAGCGGCAGCACGTGCACGGCCTGGGTCAGCGCCGTGAACCAGAGCAGACGGCGGTGGATCGTGATGGCGAAATAGCTCAGCAGCGTGTAGGCCATGGCGTGCTGGCCGAGCAGGCCGCCCTGGTGCACATCCATCAGCAGCCCGAACACGAACGCGGCACCGACGCCGACTCGGCGTGGCTGGTGCACGTTCCAGAACACGAGCGCGAGCGCGATGAAGTCCGGCATGGCCGGCTGGCGCCCGATCGGCACCAGGTTCAAGGCCAGCGCGACGAGCAGGGTGGTCCACATGAACCACGGATTCACCGGCAGCAGCAGTTGATCGGCCGAACGGGGCATCATGGCGTCACGGCCCTCATTCCTTGTCCTTGCGCACGGCCTTGGCTGCGGGCTTGGCGGCCGGGCTGTCCTTGCCATGGACCGGCAGTGCGGCGTCGGCCGGGGTCGGCTTCGGGGGTTGCTGGGTGCCCATGGGTTCGAGCACCAGCACATGCCGCACGCTGTCCGGCTTGGTGGCCGGTGTCAGGGCGATCTTGGCGAAATCCGACTGCGTCCGCCGGTCGAGCCGGCTCACCTTCGCCACGGGCATGCCCGGCGGATACACCCCGTCCAGTCCGGAGGTCTGCAGGATGTCGCCGACCTGCACGTCGGCATTGGCGGCGACGAAACGCAGCTCCATGCTGTCCACCGACGGATCGCCGAAAGCGACACCACGCAGCCCGGTGCGGATGTTGTGGACCGGGATGGCCGCGTTCTCGTCGATCACCAGGGTCACTTCCGCGGTCATCGGGTAGACCCGTGTCACCTGTCCGAGCACGCCCAGTTCGTTGATGACCGGCGAGCCGTGCTGCACCCCCTGGCTGCTGCCGCGGTCGATGATGATCTTGCGGGTGTACGGATCGGGTGCGTCGTAGAGCACCTCCGCGGCCCGTGTCCGCACGGACAGCCGCGTGCGCAGCTCCAGCAGGGCCCGCAGCCGGGCATTTTCCTGCAGCAGCTGGTCCGCCTGCAGCGAGCGCTCGGCCTGGCGCGTCAGCTCGGCACGGGCGCGCTCGGTGGTCTGGTGGGCCTGGGCGATGCCGGAGAGGTAGTCGCCGACCGAGCCCGCGCCGCGCACTGGCACGAGCAGCGCCCGCTCGATCGGATTGAGCAGGATGGCCGCGGCGGTCCGCAGCGGCGTGGTGAGCCCGACCCGGCTGTCCGCAGCCATCAGCAGCACCGACAGCGAGGCGAAGAACAGCAGCCGCGACAGGGCCGACGGACCCTGGCGGAAAAACGGTGGTGGCGAGCGGTCCAGTGTGCCCAGTGGCATGTCAGCAGGCGCCAACCACGACCGTTGAGGTCATGGTCACTCGGACGTGAAGATCGAGCCGAGGCGCTCCATGCGTTCCAGCGCCATGCCGCAGCCGCGCACGACGCAGGTCAGCGGATCCTCGGCGATCAGCACCGGCAGGCCGGTTTCCTCGGCGAGCAGCCGGTCCAGGTCGCGCAGCAGCGCACCGCCGCCGGTCAGCATCATGCCGCGGTCGGCGATGTCGGCGCCGAGTTCGGGCGGGGTCTGCTCCAGCGCCTTCTTGACGCTGGAGACGATCTGGTTGAGCGGGTCGGTCAGGGCTTCCAGGATCTCGTTGGACGACACCGTGAAGCTGCGCGGCACGCCTTCGCTGAGGTTGCGGCCCTTGACCTCCATCTCCTTGATCTCGGAGCCGGGGAAGGCCGAGCCGATTTCCTTCTTGATGGCCTCGGCGGTGGGCTCGCCGATCAGCATGCCGTAGTTGCGGCGGATGTAGTTGATGATCGCCTCGTCGAACTTGTCGCCACCGACGCGCACCGAGCCCTTGTAGACCATGCCGCCCAGCGAGATGACGCCGACCTCGGTCGTGCCGCCGCCGATGTCGACCACCATCGAGCCCGACGCTTCGCTCACCGGCATGCCCGCGCCGATCGCCGCGGCCATCGGCTCCTCGATCAGGTAGACCTCGCTGGCGCCCGCTCCAAGCGCCGACTCGCGGATCGCGCGGCGCTCCACCTGGGTCGAGCCGCAGGGCACGCAGATGATGATGCGCGGGCTCGGCCGCAGCAGCGAGCGCGGGTGCACCATCTTGATGAACTGCTTGAGCATCTGCTCGGTGACGGTGAAGTCGGCGATCACGCCGTCCTTCATCGGGCGGATGGCCTCGATGTTGCCCGGCACCTTGCCGAGCATGGCCTTCGCTTCGGCGCCGACGGCCTGGATGGTCTTCTTGCCGTGCGGGCCGCCCTCGTGGCGAATGGCCACCACCGAGGGCTCGTTCAGCACGATGCCCGTGCCTCGAACGTAGATCAGGGTATTGGCGGTGCCGAGGTCGATCGCGAGATCGGTAGAGAAATATCGACGCAACGATCCGAACATGGTGAACTCGTAAGCATCCCGACAGCCGACGTGGACTGCTGGTGAGCGTGACTGGACTGGAAATTCGGGGCCCGCCAACCCATTGCGTGTCGTGGTGCGACGCAGCAATCAGTTGATCCAGAACCGACGGGTACATGAACAAAGGGCGGGTGATAATACCCCATGGCTTGTGACGTGACCTTGTCCACACTTGGCCTGCCACTCCATGTCGGCGTCTGATGACCTCTCATGTAGGGGCGTTGTCTGCGCTCGGTGCGCCCAATTCATTTCATAGTTCACACAAATGGCACTCACGCCCCAGGATGTGAGCCGCATTGCCAATCTGGCGCGGCTTGAACTCAGCGAGGCCGAGCAGGCGAGTCTGCTGGGCGAGCTCAACGGTTTCTTCGACATCGTCGAGCGCATGCGTGCGGTCGACACCACCGGCGTGGCGCCGCTGTACACCCCGCTGTCGGCGGTGCAGGACGTGGTCCTGCGCCTGCGCGAGGACGCGGTGACCGAGCCCGACAACCGGGCCGCCAACCAGAAGAGCGCCCCGGCCGTCGAAGCCGGGCTGTTCCTGGTGCCGCGCGTGATCGAATGAGCCCGAGCAAAATTGCCATGACCCTGTCGACTTCCCCCCTGCACGCCCTGGGCGTGGCCGACCTGTCGCACCTGCTCGACCAGAAGCAGGTGTCCAGCGTCGAGCTGACCCGCCACCTGCTGGACCGCGTGGAGTCCCACGCCGCGCTGGGTGCCTTCCTGTCGGTCGATGCCGATGTCGCGCTGGCCCAGGCCGCCGCCGCCGACGCCTGGCGTGCGCGTGGCGTGACCGGCGCCGGCCACACGCTGCTGGGCGTGCCGATCGCGCACAAGGACATCTTCGTCACCCGCGACTTCCCGAGCACCGCCGGCTCGAAGATGCTCGACGGCTACCGCAGCCCGTTCGACGCGACCGTGGTCAGCCGGCTGGCGTCGGCTGGCGCGGTGACGCTGGGCAAGCTCAACTGCGACGAGTTCGCGATGGGTGGCTCGAACGAGAACTCGGCCTACACCCCGGCGCGCAACCCGTGGAACACCGGCCGCATCCCGGGCGGCTCGTCCGGCGGCAGTGCGGTCGCGGTCGCCGCACGCCTGATCCCGGCGGCCACCGGCACCGACACCGGCGGCTCCGTGCGTCAGCCCGCGTCGCTGACCGGCATCACCGGCATCAAGCCGACCTACGGTCGCTGCTCGCGCTACGGGATGATCGCCTTCGCGTCCAGCCTCGACCAGGCCGGCCCGATGGCGCGCTCGGCGCTCGATTGCGCGCACCTGCTGCAGGCGATGAGCGGTTTCGATCCGCGCGACGCGACCAGCGCCGAGCAGCCGGTGCCCGACTTCGTCGCCGCGACCACCGCGCTGCGCGAAGGCGCGACCGCGGAGCGCCCGCTCGCCGGCCTGCGCATCGGCCTGCCGAAGGAGTTCTTCGGCGACGGCGTGTCGGCCGACGTGCTGGCCGCGACCCGTGCGGCGCTGGCCGAGCTGGAGACGCTCGGCGCCACGCTGGTCGAGGTCAGCCTGCCGCGCACCGAGCTGTCGATCCCTGTCTACTACATCATCGCCCCGGCCGAGGCCAGCTCGAACCTGAGCCGCTTCGACGGCGTGCGCTACGGGCACCGGGCGGCACAGTACAAGGACCTGAACGACCTGTACCGCAAGAGCCGCAGCGAAGGCTTCGGCACCGAGGTGAAGCGCCGGATCATGATCGGCGCCTACGTGCTCTCGCACGGCTACTACGACGCCTACTACCTGCAGGCGCAGAAATTGCGCCGCATGATCGCCGACGACTTCCAGGCCGCGTTCACGCAGTGCGACCTGATCGCCGGCCCGGTGTCGCCGACCGTGGCGCGTCCGATCGGCAGCCAGACCGACCCGGTGGCCGAATACCTGGCCGACATCTTCACGCTGCCGGCCTCGCTGGCGGGGCTGCCGGGCCTCAGCGTGCCGGCCGGCTTCGGCGCGGGCGGCTTGCCCGTGGGCTTGCAGCTGATCGGCAACTACTGGCAGGAAGGCGCGCTGCTGCACGCGGGCCACGCGCTGCAGCAGGCCACCGACTGGCACCAGCAGGCGCCCGCCGGCTACTGAACGCCGAGGTCCGTCAGCGGGCCTTGTCCAGCGCGTCGACCATGGCCTTGATGGCCGACATCTGCGGGCCGGCCTTCCACGCGTAGGTCGGTCCGGTGTAGCCGAACCAGTCCCAGCAGCCCTGCGGGTTGAGCGGCACCACCGAGGCGTTGACCTGCGGGTAGAGCACCAGCATGCGGTTGTTCTCGGCCCATTCGTTGTAGCCGGTGTCGGCGATGAAGTTTTTGCCGACCTTCTCTGCCGATTGCGCGCAGCCGTGGATTGCGACGTGGACCTTGCAGGTCTGGCCGGCGTCGCAGGACGGCGGCACGTACAGGAAGGCCTCTTCGGCCATGCCCGTGCCGGCCGATGCGAACGCGCGCTGGTTGAACGTCACCATGCGGCCGGCCAGGCTGTTGGCCTTGGGCGCCAGCTTGCCGTGGATGTGCGTCAGCAGGGCGCCGGACTGGTCGTAGCCCTGGCCGTTGACCTCGCAGTGGCTGATGTAGGGCGTGGCGTTGGCATCGCAGGCGTTGCCGTAGGTCGGGGTGATGACCGCGTGACCGGCGGGCACCTGGTTGACGTAGAGCAGCTGGCTCTCCGGCACGCCGACCTGCTTGAAGAAGGACACGGTCGCATCGACGGCCGGCTGCTTGACGACGGTGTCCCGCGTCCCGCTGAACACATAGATGCGGCGCTTCTTGAGGTTGCTCAGCTTGTCGATCTGGCCGGCGGACTCGAACTGCCGGGCGGCGTTCGCCATCAGGGACGCATTGGGGTAGACCAGCATCATCTGGCCCATGCAGATGCCGGCGTAGGCCATGTTGCCGGCGGCGCAGTAGTACGGACCACCGGCGATGATGCCGGCGCCCTTGAAGGTGGCGGAGTAGGCCACCTGCAGCTGCGCGGCCATGAAGGCGCCCGACGACAGTCCCGAGACCGAGAGTTCGGTGCGGTCGATCTGGAACTGGGGCAGGGCCTGGACGGCTGTCCCAGAGGCGCTGACGGCCGTGCCGTACAGCGCGGCGGTCAGCAGGAGGGCGGAAGCCAGGGGGCGGAGGCTGGGCATGGGCGGTTCCTCAGATGAAGAAATTGGAAAGCCGGAAGCGCACTGTAGCCAAGACGGCTTGCACATGCTGCGCTGCAGCATTGGGCGTCGCGTCCGTGCCACATCCGGCAGCCACCCTGCGGTGGACCGTATGATGCGCGCCCCCTCGATGTCCGCCTCGCACCCGCCCATGTCAGCCCTTCCCCATTTCTGCGCGATTGATTTCGGCACCTCGAATTCCGCGGTGGCCGTGCCCCGCAACGGCGAGATGGTGCTGGTGCCGCTGGAGGAGGGCGCCACCACCATGCCGACCGCCACGTTCTACCTCGGCGAGGGGCCGGACCTGCAGAACCTGCCGCGGCTGGTCGGTCGTGCGGCCATCGCGTCCTATGTCGAGGGCACCGAAGGCCGGCTGATGCGCTCGATGAAGAGTGTGCTGGGCTCGGCGCTGATGGCGCAGCACACCGACATCGGTGGCGGTCGCTCCGTCAGCTTCGCCGAGGTGATCGCCGGCTACCTGCGCCATCTCAAGCGCAGCGCCGAGGCCCACGCCGGCCATGCGCTGACCGCCGTGGTGATGGGCCGTCCGGTCTTCTTCGTCGACGACGATCCGGTGCGCGACGCGCAGGCGCAGGCCGCGCTGGAGGAGGCGGCGCGGGCGGCCGGTTTCGAGGAGGTCCGCTTCCAGTTCGAGCCGCTGGCGGCGGCCTTCGACTACGAGTCGCGCATCGACACCGACCAGCGCGTGCTGGTGGCCGACATCGGTGGCGGCACCTCCGACTTCTCGATCGTGCAGGTCGGCCCGGACCGCCGGGACCGCGTGGACCGCCATGGCGATGTGCTCGGCCACCACGGCCTCCACATCGCGGGCACCGACTTCGACCGGCGCATCGAGCTGGCCAGCATCCTGAGCGAGTTCGGCTTCGGCGCGATGGGGCCGTCGATCGGCGGGCAGCCGGCGCGCGAGGTGCCCAGCCGCGTCTACCACGACCTGGCGACCTGGCACCTGATCAACAGCGTCTACCGCCCGCAGCGCGTGCAGGAGCTGCGTGCGATGAAGATCAACTACGCCGACCTGCGCCACCACACCAGGCTGATGCGGGTGGTGAGCGACCACCTGGGCCATGACCTGCTCGGCCGTGCCGAGATGGCCAAGATCGCGTCGGCGGCCGGCGACGAGGCCCGCATCGACCTGCGGCTGGTGGAGCGCGGGCTGTCGGTGACGCTGTCGCCGACGCAGGCGCAGCGCGCCCTGGACGATGACATCGGCCGGATTGCCGCGGCGGCCCTGGAAACGGTGCGTCTGGCGGGGCTGCGCACCGACCAGATCGATGCGCTGTACTTCACCGGCGGCTCGACCGGCTTGCGCCTGCTCACCGACCGGCTGGCGGCCGCGTTCCCCCAGGCGAAGGCGCTGCAGGGGGAGCGGCTCGCCAGCGTGGCCAGCGGGCTCGGCCTGGATGCCCGGCGCCGTTTCGGGCGCTGAGCGGGCCCGTCAGAGCGCACGCTGGGACCGCCGCGGCTCGTCCTGGCGGGGCGCCGACGGCATGGACGCCGCAGGGGCAGGTGCGGATGGCGCGACCTCATGGGCACGTCGGTCTGGCCGGGGCGGCGGCGGAGCCGTCTCGCGTGGTGGGGCCGGCAGCGGTGCCGGGGCTGCATTGCCCCAGCGCGGCTGGCGCTGTTCCCGTGGGTCCGGTGCGGGGATCGGCTGGGGCGGCTGCGTCGGTGTCCGCCACTGGCGCAGCGGCGGCTCGACCACGACGGGGGCCGGCACCACGATCACACGGGGCGGCGGGGGGGGCGGCAGCGTGTCCCACGACGGTGCTGCGTGCCAGTGCCGGGGGTGCCGGTCGGTCCGGTCGTCCGGCGGTGTGTCGTCACGGTCGGACGGAGTCATCGCCCAGGCGGCGAAGGCGTCGGCCTGCGGGAACCCGATCTGCCAGCGGCCGCTCCGGTCACGCTCGGCCCGGCGACCGGGGGGCAGCAGCAGCGTGCCGTCGTCGTTCTCGATGCGCAGCGCACTGCGCCAGGCGGTGGCGCTGCCTGCGTCGGGCTGGCCGCGCCGGTCCGGAGCATCGATGCGGAACAGCCCCGCGCCATGTGGCTGGTGTCGGCCGGCGGCCGTGTCCACCTGCCAGCGCCAAGCCGTCTCTGGCTGGCGCAGGTCCAGCACCAGCCCGCCCCGGTCCAGATCCAGCAGGATCTCGTCCGGATCCAGGCGGCGCAGCACCAGGTCGCTCTGCTCGTCGAGCTTCAGCCGATTCGGCCCGAACTCGATCACCAGGCGGCTGTTCCAGCCCGTCTGCAGCCGATCGCCCTCGCGGATGCCGACCTGCCGCAGACGGGTGCCCTCGCCGATCTCGATCAGCTCGCCCCCGGCCCGCCGCAGCCGCAGGCGGCCTTCAAGCCGGGAGAGGATGCCGGTCTGGTTGCCGTCGTCCTGGTGCCAGGCGGGGCTCTCGGCCTGTACCGTGGGACTGGCGGCCAGCAGCGCAGTCGTGGCCATCAGGGCTGCGATCAGCAGCGACCCCGCCGACGGGTGCCGGCCGTGCATCGGCCCCCCGGGGGTCGAGCGGTGCGGACGCAGAAACATGGAAGACTCCGTGGGCAGTGCAGATGGGCTCTGCAACGGCTCAACCCTGTGCGCGGACGACGTGGGTGGCCGACTTGCGTGACCCGATAATCTCGCCGGACTGGAATCGCGAAAAAGTGATCGCCGCAGCCGCCTTTTCCAGCGACCTCGCGAGCAGGTTATGGCGATTCCGGCCCGAAGGTTTGTCAAAGTTCACGAATCGGAGTCGACTGGCTCAGTCGATGATCTTGGTGTGCCACGCGTGTGCAAAGCCTAAGTGCTTCATTTGTATGGCTTTTTTTCAATTGCTGTGAAAGTGGGCGCGGAATTCATCTAAGTACTTGATTTCATTGGGTATTTTTGTGTGGCTTTCTTGACCCTCCTGCAATTTCTCCGCTACAGTGGGAGACCGTGTTGATTTGTGGGTATTCGTGGCCGGTTTTCATTTCCAGGGGACTTCAGCGCTTGCGCTGGACGCCAAGGGACGCCTGAACGTTCCCGCGCGCCAGCGGGAAGTGCTGCGCGCAATCCCGGAAGACCGCCTGACGCTCACACGGCATCCCGACGGGGGCCGGCACCTCGCATCCCGGGATGCGCAACGTCATTCGGCGGCCGAGGCCACCCTTCTGCAACAGGCCATGCCGGTGCTGCTGCAGGACTTCAGTTTCTGATTTTCCCCCTCCATGGTCCAAGACGACGCAGTACCCCGACAGCACCGCACCGTGCTGCTACATGAAGCAGTGGATGCGCTGGTGCATCGGCCGGGTGGCACCTACCTCGACGGCACGTTCGGGCGGGGCGGCCATTCGCGCCTGATCCTGTCGCGGCTGTCGCCCGAGGGCCGTCTGCTGGCGATCGACCGCGACCCGGAGGCCGTGGCCCACGCGACGCAGGGCGAGGCCGGCATCGCCGATCCGCGCTTCTCGATCGACCACAACCGGTTCGCCGACTACCCGGCCGTGATGGCCCGCCACGGCGTGGCGCAGCTGGACGGCCTGCTGCTCGACATCGGTGTCTCCTCGCCGCAGATCGACGACCCTGCGCGCGGTTTCAGCTTCCGCCACGACGGCCCGCTCGACATGCGCATGGACCCGACCCGCGGCCAGAGCGCCGCCGAGTTCCTGGCCACTGCCCCCAAGGAGCGCATCGCCGAGGTCGTGCGCGACTACGGCGAGGAGCGCTTCGCCCCGGCCATCGCGCGCGCCGTGGTGGCGCGGCGCGAGGCGGGCCATGTCCTGCAGCGCACCAGCGAGCTGGCCGAGCTGCTGGCCAGCGTCGTGCGCACCCGCGAGCGCGGCCAGGATCCGGCCACGCGCACCTTCCAGGCGCTGCGCATCCTCGTCAACGGCGAGCTGGACGAGCTGGAGCAGGCGCTGGAGGCCTCGCTGGCGGCGCTCAAGCCGGGCGGGCGGCTGGCCGTGATCAGCTTCCATTCGCTCGAAGACCGCATCGTCAAGACCTTCATCAACCGCCATTCGCGCGAGGAGTTCGACCGGCGCGCGCCGTTTGCCGAACCCAAGCCGGCGCTGTTCGACGCGCTGGCCCGCATCAAGCCGTCCGACGAGGAGGTCAGCGGCAACGGCCGCTCGCGCTCGGCGGTGCTGCGGGTGGCCGAGCGAACCGACGTCGCGCTGCCGCCGGTGTGGACACGCCCATGACCCGTCTGAACATCCTGCTGCTGCTGGCGGTCATCGCCAGCGCGCTGTATCTGGTCCAGGCGTCCTACGAGACCCGGCGCCAGTTCATCACGCTGGAGCGTGAGCGCAACCAGTCGCAGCGGCTCGAACAGGATGCGGAGAAACTGCGCGTGCTGCTGCGCACGCAGGCCACGCACTTGCGGGTCGAGCAGATGGCCCGCGAGCGTCTGCAGATGACGGTCGCGACACCTGCCGTGATCCAGTACCTCGCGGCCGATGGGGCACTGACGACGCCTGCGCCATCGGCTGCTTCGAAAGGTCGTCCATGAAGCTCCCCGGACGGGATGCGCTGCGCGAGCGTCTGGCTGCGCGCAAGTCGGCGCCCCAGGGCGCGAAGTACGCCTCCAGCCCCCTGCTGGCGGCCAAGACACCGATCTGGCGTTCGCGCTTTCTCGTGGTGTGTGTGGGGCTGACCTTCTGCCTGCTGATCGGGCGTGCGGTCTACATCCAGGTGGTCAACCAGGATTTCTTCCAGCAGCAGGGCGAGAGCCGCTACCAGCGCACCTTCGAGTTGCCGGCCAGCCGCGGCCGCATCACGGACCGCACGGGGCAGGTGCTGGCGGCGAGCGTGCCGGCGCAGTCGATCTGGGTCATCCCCAAGGACTTCGACGCGACACCCGCCCAGCAGCAGGCGCTGGCCAGTCTGCTTGGCATGACGGTGGCCGATCTGGGCAACCGGCTCAAGGAGAACCCGAGCTTTGTCTGGCTGCGCCGCCTCGTCGATGACACGGTCGCTGCACAGATCAAGGCGATGGCGCTCAAGGGCGTGCACCAGCAGCGCGAGTACCGCCGCGAGTACCCGGAGGGCGAGGCGGTGGCGCACCTGGTGGGATTCACCAACATCGAGCAGACCGGCCAGGAAGGGATCGAGCTGGCCTTCCAGAAGGAACTGGACGGCCGCAACGGCAGCCGCAGCGTCGTGCGCGACCGGCTGGGCAACGTGATCGAGGACATCGGCGACCGGATCGAGCCCGCGGACGGGCATGACATCGCGCTGTCGATCGACACCAAGATCCAGTTCGTCGCCTACCAGCGCCTGCGGGATGCCGTGACGCTGCACAAGGCCAAGGCCGGCAGCGCGGTGGTGCTGGACGCGCAGACCGGCGAGGTGCTGGCGCTGGCGAACTACCCGAGCTACATCCCCGGCGACCGCCAGACCCGTACCGGCGCCAACCTGCGCAACCGGGCGCTGACCGACACCTTCGAGCCGGGCTCGACCATGAAGCCGTTCATTGCCGCGCTGGCGATGCAGACCGGGCGCGTCAAGCCGGGCACCATCATCCAGACCGCCCCGGGCACCATCACCATCACCGGCTCGACCATCCGCGATTCGCACGCGCATGGTCCGCTCACGGTGCAGCAGGTCATCCAGAAATCGAGCAACGTTGGCGCTGTCAAGTTGGCGATGCAGATGCAGCCGAAGGAAATGTGGGACATCTTCCACGCCGTCGGTTTCGGGCAGAAGCCGCCACTGGCCTTCCCCGGGCTGGCCACCGGGCGGCTGCGGCCCTACAAGAGCTGGCGGCCGATCGAGCAGGCGACGATGAGCTATGGCTACGGCCTGTCCACGTCGCTGTTCCAGCTGGCCCGCGCCTACAGCGTGTTCGCCCGCGATGGCGATCTGGTCCCGGTGTCGCTGCTCAAGCAGAACGGCCCGGTGCCGGGTGAATCCGTGTTCAAGCCGGAGGTCGTGCGCGAGGTGCGCACCATGCTCAACATGGCGGCCGGCGAAGGCGGCACGGCGCCCAAGGCGCAGGCCGTCGGCTATTCGGTGGGCGGCAAGACCGGCACCGCCCACAAGCAGGACGGCGCCAACTACTCCAGCAACAAGTACCGCGCCTGGTTCGTCGGCATGGCGCCGATCAACGCCCCGCGCATCATCGTCGCGGTGATGGTCGACGAGCCGAGCAACGGCATCTACTTCGGCGGCGACGTGGCCGCGCCGGTGTTCAGCCAGGTGGTGCAGCAGACGCTGCGCGTGATGGGCGTGCCGCCGGATCTGGAGATCAGGCAGCAGATCGTGGCCCGTTCCCAGGCGGCCAAGGCCGAAGTGGAGTCGTTCTGATGGCTGGCATTGCACAGTGGCCGGACCTGCCGGCGGTGCTGGACTGGCTTCGTGGACGCGCACCGACAGCCGCGTTGCGCACCGACAGCCGCCAGGTGCGGGCGGGTGATGTCTTCATCGCATGGCCCGGTTATGCGCAGGATGGTCGGGTCCACGTGGCCGCAGCACTCGCGGCCGGGGCGGCGGCCTGTCTGGTCGAGGCCGATGGGGTCGAGGCCTTCGGTTTCGACGATCCGCGCATCGCGGCCGTCCCCGGGCTGAAGGCGCAGACGGCCTGGCTGGCGGATGCCTGGCACGGCCGGCCGAGCGCGGCGCTGGCCGTGATCGCCACCACCGGCACCAACGGCAAGACCTCCACCGCGTGGTGGACCGCGCAGGCGCTGAGCCTGTCCGGCCGGCGCTGCGGCGTGGTCGGCACGCTGGGCGTGGGCGAACCGCCGAGCCGCGTGGCGCCCGAGGCGCATGTCGTGGCCACCGGCCTGACCACGCCCGACCCGGTCACCTTGCACCGCGGCCTGCGCGACTTCGTCGAGCGCGGCTTCGCGGCCTGCGTGATGGAGGCCTCGTCGATCGGCGTGGCCGAGCACCGGCTGGACGCGGTGCGCATCCAGGTGGCGCTCTACACCAACTTCACGCCCGACCACCTCGACTACCACGGCAGCATGGCCGCCTACTGGCAGGCCAAGCGGGCGCTGTTCGACTGGCCGGGCCTGCGCGCCGCCGTGGTCAATCTCGACGACCCGCAGGGTGCCCTGCTGGCCGAAGCACTCGCGGCACGCGGGGACCTCGACGTCTGGACCTATGCCCTGCAGCCGCGCGCCATCCCCGCACGCCTGCAGGCGCTCGACCTGCACTACGCGGCCGACGGGCTGTGCTTCACCGTGCAGGAAGGCGGCGAGGCGCTGCCGGTGCGCACCGGGCTGATCGGCGACTACAACGTCGCCAATGTGCTCGCCGTGTTCGGCGGTCTGCGGGCGCTGGGTCTGTCGCTGGCCGAGATCGCCCCGCTGGCAGCCGACTTCACGCCGGTGCCGGGGCGCATGCAGCGGGTCGATGCGCCGGCAGGCGCGGGTCTGCTGCCGCAGGTGGTGGTCGATTACGCCCATACGCCCGACGCGCTCGACAAGGCGCTGCAGGCGCTGCGGCCGTTCGCGGTGGCGCGCGGCGGGCGGCTGTGGTGCGTGTTCGGCTGTGGCGGCAACCGCGATGCCAGCAAGCGCCCGGTGATGGGCCGCATCGCGCAGACGCTGGCCGACGAGGTGGTGATCACCAGCGACAATCCGCGCCACGAAGTGCCCGCCGCCATCCTCGCGCAGATCGCGGCCGGCTGTGTTCCGTCGCCGCAGTGGCGCACGGTCGAGGACCGTGCCGCCGCCATCGCCGCCGCACTCGCCGAGGCCGCACCGGCCGATGTCGTGCTCATTGCCGGCAAGGGCCATGAGGATTACCAAGAGACGGCAGGCGCGAAGCTGTTTTTTTCAGATTTGGATGAGGCGGGCGCTGCGCTACAACGCCGTGTGTCCCACCGATCCTGACCCCCTGATGATGTTCCACGCATTCATGACCCTGGGCGAGGCCCACGCCCTGGTGGCGGCGCGGCTGCCCGGCACGCGGCTGGTCGGCGATCCGGCCACGCCGCTGCAGCGCGTCCACACCGACACCCGCAGCCTGCGCGCGGGCGACCTGTTCGTCGCGCTGCGCGGCGAGCGCTTCGACGCCCACCGCTTCTTGCCGCAGGCGGGCGCGGCCGGTGCCGTGGCCGCCATCGCCGAGCGCGGGCTGGCCGAGGCGGGACTGGCCGGACTGGAAGTGCCCGACACGCTGCGTGCGCTGCAGACGCTGGCCGAGGGCTGGCGCGCCAGCCTGGCGCTGCCGCTGATCGCGGTGACCGGCAGCAACGGCAAGACCACGGTGACGCAGATGATCGCCTCCATCCTGCGCACTGCCCACGGCCCCGATGCCCATGCCACCGCCGGCAACCTGAACAACCACATCGGCGTGCCGCTGACGGTGCTGGGCCTGCGCCGCCACCACCGCATCGCGGTGGTCGAACTCGGCATGAACCACCCCGGCGAGATCGCCGAACTGGCACGCATCGCGCAGCCGACGGTCGCGCTGGTCAACAACGCGCAGCGCGAGCACCTCGAATTCATGAAGACGGTGGCGGCGGTCGCGCGCGAGAACGGCGCCGTGATCGCGTCGCTGCCGGCCGATGGCGTGGCCGTATTCCCGGCCGACGACGACTACACGCCGCTGTGGCGCACCTTGGCGGGCGCACGGTCGGTGTCCACCTTCGCGCTCGACGCCGGCAGCGGGGCCACGCTGACCGCACAGGCCGACTGGCAGGGTGACCACTGGGATGCCCGTCTGCAGACACCGGCCGGCGCGCTGGTGCTGGCGCTGGCCGTGGCCGGTCAGCACAACGTGCGCAACGCGCTGGCGGCGGCAGGTTGCGCATTGGCCGCTGGCGTGCCGGCCGAGGCGGTGCGCGACGGGCTGGCGGCGTTCGAGCCGGTCAAGGGCCGCTCGCAGGTGCAGCGCCTGGACTGGCGCGGCCGCACGATCACCCTGGTCGACGACAGCTACAACGCCAATCCCGACTCGGTGCGGGCCGCCATCGACGTGCTGGCCGCGCTGCCCGGGCCGCGCTGGCTGGTGCTGGGCGACATGGGCGAGGTGGGCGACCAGGGGCCGGAGTTCCATTCCGAAGTCGGCCGCTACGCCTCGGAAAAAGGCATTGATGGCGTCTGGACCGCAGGCATACTCGCGGCCCACGCCGCGCAGGCCATCACGCCGCCGACCGTGGTGCAGCACCATGCCGATGCAGCCGCCCTCGTGGCGGCGATGCGGGTCGCGGGCGCTGCGCTGCCCGAGGCGCAGTCGGTGCTGGTCAAGGGCTCGCGCTTCATGAAGATGGAACAGGTGGTCGCCGAGCTCAAGGGCGGGCGGGCCAGCCCAGGAGAACAACATGCTCATTAGCCTCGCACAGTGGTTGCAGGGCCTTTATCCCGAGAGCCTCGGCTTCCTGCGGGTCTTCCAGTACATCACCTTCCGCGCCGTGATGGCGGCGATGACCGCGCTGCTGATCGGCCTGGCCTTCGGGCCGTGGGTGATCCGCCGGCTCACCGAGCTGAAGATCGGCCAGCCGATCCGCGAATACGGGGTGCAGGCCCACATCATCAAGCGCGGCACGCCGACCATGGGCGGCGTGCTGATCCTGCTGGCGATCGCCATCTCGACGCTGCTGTGGTTCGACTGGAGCAACCGCTTCGTCTGGATCGTGATGATCGTGACGATGGGCTTCGGCGCCATCGGCTGGGTCGATGACTGGCGCAAGGTGGTGCAGAAGAACCCGGAAGGCATGCCGTCCGGCGAGAAGTACCTGTGGCAGTCGCTGATCGGGCTGGTCGCGGCACTCTACCTCGCGTTCAGCGTGTCGGAGACGTCCAACCTGCGCGTGCTGGAGCTGTTCATGCGCTGGGTGGTCTCGGGCTTCTCGAACGACCTGCCGCCCAAGGCCGACCTGATCGTGCCGTTCTTCAAGACGGTGAGCTATCCGCTGGGCGTGTTCGGCTTCATCTTCCTGACCTACTTCGTCATCGTCGGCACCAGCAACGCGGTCAACCTGACCGACGGTCTGGACGGGCTGGCGATCATGCCGGTGGTGCTGGTCGGCTCGGCGCTCGGCCTGTTCGCCTATGCGACGGGCAGCGCGGTGTTCTCGAAGTACCTGTTCCTGCCGCACATCCCCGGCGCGGGTGAGCTGTCGATCTTCTGTGCCGCGCTGGCCGGGGCGGGGCTGGCCTTCCTCTGGTTCAACGCGCACCCGGCGCAGGTGTTCATGGGGGATGTCGGCGCGCTGGCGCTCGGCGGCGCGCTCGGCACGATCGCCGTGATCGTGCGCCAGGAGATCGTGCTGGGCATCATGGGCGGCATCTTCGTGGTCGAGGCGCTCTCGGTCATGGTGCAGGTGAGCTGGTTCAAGTACACCAAGAAGCGCACCGGCACCGGCAAGCGCATCCTGCTGATGGCGCCGCTGCACCACCATTTCGAGAAGAAGGGCTGGATCGAGACGCAGGTGGTGATCCGCTTCTGGATCATCACGATGCTGCTGTGCCTCGTGGGCCTGTCCACCCTGAAGCTGCGCTGAGCTGTTCCCGCGCACGGAAACGAAGATGAATGCACTGAAGGACTTGTCGCTGCTGATCCTGGGTCTGGGCGACTCGGGGCTGGCGATGGCGCGCTGGGCGCAGCGCTGCGGCGCGGCGCGCATCGTCGTGGCGGACACGCGCGAGGCGCCGCCGAAGCAGGCGGCGCTGGCCGCCGAGGTGCCGGGGGCCGAGTTCCACGGCGGGCCGCTGGCGCTGTCGCTGCTGGACGGCGTGACGCTGGTGCTCAAGAGCCCGGGTCTGTCGCCGCTGGACCCGGCGATCGCGCCGCTGCTGGACGCGGCGCGCGCGCGCGGCACGGCCGTGCAGGGCGAGCTGTCGCTGTTCGCGCTGGCGCTCAAGGACCTGCAGGCCGCGCAAGGCTACGCGCCCAAGGTCATCGCCATCACCGGCACCAACGGCAAGACCACCACCACCTCGCTGACCGCGCAACTGGCCGAGCGCGCCGGGCTGCGGGTGGCGATGGCCGGCAACATCGGCCCGACGCTGATGGACACGCTGACCGCGGCGCTGGAGGCCGGTGCCGACACGCTGCCCGAGGTCTGGGTGCTTGAACTCTCCAGCTTCCAGCTCGACGGCGTCACCGGCTTCCAGCCGACCGCCGCCACCGTGCTCAACGTGACGCAGGACCACCTCGACTGGCACGGCTCGATGGCCGCCTACGCCGAGGCCAAGGCCCGCATCTTCGGGCCGGACACCGTGCGGGTGATCAACGCCGACGACGCGCTGGTCGAAGCGATGGCACCGAAGGAGCCTGCGGCGAACGTGGTGCGTTTCGGGCTGGACGTTCCGCGCCGCGTGGGCGACTGGGGGCTGGTGGTGGAGAGCGGCATGGCGTGGCTGGTGCGCGCGCAGGCGGCGGACGACACGCCGGTCAAGGTGCGCCGGGGCGCGGTGGCGCCGCCGGTCGAGACCACGCTGCAGCGGCTGATGCCGGCCGACGCGCTGCGCATCCGGGGCCGCCACAACGCCGCCAACGCGCTGGCGGCGCTGGCGCTGGCCACCGCGGCGGGCGTGCCGCTGGCGCCGATGCTGCACGGCCTGCGCGAATACCGCGGCGAGCCGCACCGCGTCGAATACCTGAACACGATCGACGGCGTGGACGCCTACGACGACAGCAAGGGCACCAACGTCGGCGCCACCGTCGCCGCGCTGACCGGCCTCGGCGCCGACCGCGCACCGGCGAAGCTGGTCGTCGTCCTTGGCGGCGATGGCAAGGGCCAGGACTTCACGCCGCTGGCCGCTCCGGTCGAGCGCCATGCCCGTGCCGTCGCGCTGATCGGCCGCGACGCCGCCGCGATCGGGCGCGTGCTGCAGGACGTGGCCGTGCCGATGCAGACCTTCGCCACGCTCGAAGACGCCACCCGCTGGTGCTACACCCAGGCCCGCTCCGGCGACGCCGTGCTGCTCAGCCCCGCCTGCGCCAGCCTCGACATGTTCCGCAACTACGCCCACCGCGCGGCGGTCTTCATCGACACCGTGCAGGCGCTGGCCAGCGAACACGGGGAGCTGGGCGCATGAATGCAAACGCACTGGGCCGACTCGGCGACTGGTGGAGCCGGCGCACGCGCGCCGACGTGCCGGTGCGCAACTGGACCGCGATTTCCTCCGGCACGCCCACGCGCTGGGTCGGCTTCGACGAGCTGCTGGCCTGGGTCGTCGCGGGGCTGCTGTCTCTCGGGCTGGTGATGGTGTATTCGGCCTCGGTCCAGCTGCCCGACAACCCGAAGTACGTCAACTACACGTCGAACTACTTCCTGATGCGCCACATCCTGTCGATCACGCTGGCCATCGTGGCCGCCTGCGTGACGCTGGCCATCCCGATGCGGACCTGGGAAAAGATGGCGCCGTGGCTGTTCGTGGCGGCGCTGCTGCTGCTGGTCATGGTGCTGATTCCGGGCATCGGCCGGGTGGTGAACCGCTCGCGGCGCTGGATCCCGCTCGGCGTGATGAACTTCCAGCCGAGCGAGCTCGCCAAGCTCGCCATGGCCATGTACGCCGCCAACTACATGGTGCGCAAGATGGACGTGAAGGAGAGCTTCACCCGCGCCGTGCTGCCGATGGCGATCGCGCTGGGCGTGATCGGGCTGCTGCTGCTGGCCGAGCCGGACATGGGCGCCTTCATCGTGATCGCGCTGATCGCGGTCGGGATCCTGTTCCTGGGTGGTGTCAACGGCAAGGTGTTCGCCATCATGGTCGCCACGCTGCTGGGGGCGCTGCTGTCGATCATCTGGCTGTCGCCCATCCGCTGGCAGCGCATCAAGGCGTTCTGGAATCCCTGGGACGAGGCCAACGCGATGGGCAAGGCCTACCAGCTCACCCACTCGCTGATCGCCTTCGGCCGTGGCGAGGTGTTCGGTCAGGGGCTGGGCCAGTCGGTCGAGAAGCTGCACTACCTGCCCGAAGCCCACACCGACTTCCTGCTGGCCATCATCGGCGAGGAGCTGGGCCTGCTGGGTGTGCTGGCGGTGATCCTGGCGTTCTTCTGGATGGTGCGGCGCATCTTCATCATCGGGCGCCAGGCGATCGCGCTCGACCGCGTCTTCTCCGGGCTGACCACGCAGGGCATCGGCCTGTGGATCGGCGGGCAGGCCTTCATCAACATGGGCGTGAACCTGGGCGTGCTGCCGACCAAGGGCCTGACGCTGCCGCTGCTGAGCTATGGCGGCTCGGCCGTCATCCTGACCTGCATGGCGCTGGCCGTGGTGCTGCGGGTGGACATGGAAAACCGCCAGATCCTGCGCGGCGGAGGCAGCCGTGAGCGCTGAGCCGATCCCGCGCCGTCTCGTGGTCATGGCCGCCGGCACGGGCGGCCACATCATGCCGGGCCTGGCGGTCGCGCGCGAATTGCAGGCGCGCGGCTGGCAGGTGAGCTGGCTGGGCACCGCGCATGGCATGGAAAACCGGCTGGTGCCGCCGTCCGGCCTGCCGCTGGACACGATCGACTTCGCCGGTCTGCGCGGCAAGGGCGTGTTCGGCGCGCTGCGCGGCGGCGTGCAACTGCTGAAGGCGCTGGTCGCCTGCCGCGGCATCCTGAAGCGCCGGCAGGCCGACGCCGTGCTGGGCATGGGCGGCTATGTCTGCTTCCCCGGCGGGCTGGTGGCGCACTGGCTGAAGCGTCCGCTCGTGCTCGTCAATGCCGACGCGGGGCTGCTGCTGTCGAACCGCTCGCTGCTGAAGTTCGCCGACCGGGTCGCCTTCGGATTCGACGGCGAGGCGGCGCGCTCGGTGCCGCAGGGCATCGTGACCGGCAACCCGGTGCGCGCCGAGATCGAGGCCATCTCCCCGCCCGCGCAGCGCTTTGCCGGCCGCACCGGGCCGCTGCGGGTGCTGGTCGTCGGCGGCAGCCTGGGCGCGCAGGTGCTCAACGAAACGCTGCCGCGTGCGCTGGCGCGGCTGTCGGCGGTCGAGCGTCCCGTCGTCACCCACCAGACCGGTCTGGCGCACCACGACAAGGTGCGCGCTGCCTATGCCCAGGCCGGGCTGCTCGATCTCGGCCACGGCTCGGCCGGCGTCGAGGTCGTGCCCTTCATCGACGACATGGCGCGCCGGCTGGCCGACTGCGACCTGATCGTCTGCCGCGCGGGCGCGGTGACGGTCAGCGAGCTGTGCGCGGCGGGGGTGCCGTCGGTGCTGGTCCCGCTGGTCGTGAGCACGACCGCCCACCAGCGCGACAATGCGCAGTGGATGGCGCAGCACGACGCCGGGCTCCACCTGCCGCAGACCGAGCTGACGCCCGAGCGGCTGGCCGACCTGCTGCGCCACCTCGACCGGCCCCGCCTGCTGCGGATGGCGGAGCAGGCGCGCGCGCTGGCGCTGCCGCACGCCGCGCAGCGCGTGGCCGACGAGATCGAACAACTCACCCAGCCTTCCACCCGGACTTCATGAAACACGCGGTCAAGCACATTCACTTCGTCGGCGTCGGTGGCGCCGGCATGAGCGGCATCGCCGAGATCCTGCACAACCTGGGCTACGTGGTCTCCGGCTCCGACCAGTCGGACGGCGCCGTGACGCGCCGGCTGGCCGAACTCGGCATCCGCATCCACGTCGGCCACGACGCCGCGCACATCGCTGGCGCGCAGGCGGTGGTGACCTCGACCGCCGTGAAGGGCGACAACCCCGAAGTGATCGCCGCCCGTGCGCAGCGCATCCCGGTGGTGCCGCGCGCGGTGATGCTGGCCGAGCTGATGCGCCTGAAGCAGGGCATCGCCATCGCCGGCACCCACGGCAAGACCACGACGACCTCGCTGGTGACGAGCGTGCTGGCCGAGGCCGGTGTCGATCCGACGTTTGTCATCGGCGGCAAGCTGAACGCGGCCGGTGCCAACTCGGCGCTCGGCTCGGGCGACTACATCGTCGTCGAGGCGGACGAGTCGGACGCCTCGTTCCTGAACCTGCTGCCCGTGCTGGCCGTCGTCACCAACATCGACGCCGACCACATGGACACCTATGGCCACGACTTCGCGCGGCTGAAGGCGGCTTTCGTCGATTTCCTGCACAAGATGCCGTTCTACGGCGCGGCCGTGCTGTGCAGCGACGACCCTGGCGTGCGCTCGATCATGCCGATGATTTCGCGCCCGGTGATCACCTACGGCCTCGGCGAGGACGCGCAGGTGCGCGCGGTCGACGTGCAGGCCCTGCCCGGCGGCCAGATGCGCTTCACCTGCCAGCGCCGCAACGGCGTGGTGCTGGCCGACCTGCACATCACGCTCAACCTGCCCGGCGAGCACAACGTGCGCAACGCGCTGGCGGCCATCGCCATCGCCACCGAGCTGGAGCTGCCGGACGCGCCCATCGTCAGCGCGCTGGCGCGGTTCAGCGGCGTCGGCCGGCGCTTCCAGCGCTGGGGTGACCACCCGGCCAGCAACGGCGGCAGCTTCACGCTGATCGACGACTACGGCCACCACCCGGTCGAGATGGCCGCGACGATCTCGGCCGCGCGCGGTGCCTTCCCGGGCCAGCGCCTCGTGCTGGCTTTCCAGCCGCACCGCTACACCCGCACCCGTGACTGCTTCGAGGACTTTGTCAAGGTGCTCGGCACCGCAGATGCCGTGCTGCTGACCGAGGTCTATTCGGCCGGCGAATCGCCCATCGTCGCGGCCGACGGCCGGGCCCTGGTGCGCGCGCTGCGCGTGGCGGGCAAGGTCGATCCGCTGTTCATCGACGACATCGCCGAGCTGCCGCAGACCATCGCCGAGCAGGCGCTGGCCGGCGACGTGGTCATCGCGATGGGCGCGGGCACGATCGGCAGCGTGCCGGCGCGCGTGCTGGAACTGGTCGGAGGGCGCGCGTGATGGCCGAGCCACTGAACATCGATCCGCGCCGCCTGGGCAAGGTCGCCGTGCTGCTGGGTGGCACCTCGGCCGAGCGCGAGGTCTCGCTGATGAGCGGCGCCGGCGTGCTCCAGGCGCTGCAGTCGCAGGGCGTCGACGCCCATGCCTTCGATCCGGCCGAGCGCGACCTGCACGAACTCAAGGAGCAGGGCTTCGCGCGCTGCTTCATCGCGCTGCACGGCCGCCATGGCGAGGACGGCTGCGTCCAGGGCACGCTGGAGATGATGGGCATCCCCTTCACCGGCTCCGGCGTGATGGCCTCGGCGATCGCGATGGACAAGGTCATGACCAAGCGGGTCTGGCTGGCCGAGGGTCTGCCGACGCCGCGCCACGTCTGGCTCGCGCCGGACCAGCAGGACGCGGCGGCGATTGCCGCCATGCCCGCCCAGCTCGGCCTGCCGCTGATCATCAAGCCGCCGCGCGAGGGCTCGTCGATCGGCGTGACCAAGGTGACGACCGCGGCGGACCTGCCCGCGGCGGTGGCCGAGTCGCTGCGCTTCGACCCGGACGTGCTCGGCGAGGAGTTCATCCAGGGCGAGGAGATCACCTGCCCGGTGCTGGGCGAGGGCGCCAGCGCGCGCGCGCTGCCCGTCATCCGCATCGTGCCGCCCGAGGCCGGCTACGACTACCAGAACAAGTACTTCACCGACGACGTGCGCTACCTCTGCCCGAGCGGCCTGCCCGAGGCCGAGGAGCGCGAGATCCAGCGCATCGTGCTGGCGGCCTACCGCTCGCTGGGCTGCCGCGGCTGGGGCCGGGCCGATCTCATGATCCGTGCCAGCGACCGCCAGCCCTTCCTGCTGGAGATGAACACCTCGCCGGGCATGACTGGCCATTCGCTGGTGCCGATGTCGGCGCGGGCGGCGGGCATCCGCTACGAGCAGCTCTGCCTGCAGCTGCTGGCCGCGGCCCGCACCGACAGCGCGCGGCCGCAGACGGCCTGACGGGACAGCATGCGCATCCAATCCGCTGCCCCTGCTGCGCCCGCCGCCAGCACGTCCGTGCCGATCGATGTGCGGCTGATGCGTTCGGGCGCGAATGCGCTGCTGGCGCTGGTGCTGCTGGCCGGGCTGGTGGTGCTCGGCGCCCGGCTGGCGCGCTCACCATGGTTCAACCTGCGCGAGATCCACGTCGAGGGTGAAGTCGCCCACAACACCGCCGAGAGCGTGCGCCAGCACGTCACGCCTCTGCTCACCGGCAGCTACCTCACCATGGACCTGGCGCAGGCCCGCACCGCCTTCGAGTCCGTGCCCTGGGTGCGTCGGGCCGAGGTGCGCCGGATCTGGCCGCACGACCTGGTGGTGCGCATCGAGGAGCACCGGCCGGTGGCCTACTGGGCCCGCGAGGACACCGACCACCTGCTGGTGAACACCCACGGCGAACTCTTCGAGGTGAACCTCGGCGATGTCGAGGACGCGAATCTGCCCACGCTGGCGGGTCCGCGCGGCACGTCGCTCCAGGTGATGACGATGTGGCAGACGCTGGGACCCGTGCTCGCCCCGCTGCACCAGCGCGTCGAGCGTGTGCAGCTGACCGACCGTGGCTCCTGGCGGGTGGTGCTGGACCGCGGCACGGTGCTGGAACTCGGGCGGGGCGAGTCCGACCGGATCGTCGCCCGCACCCAACGGTTCGTCCAGTCCGTGGGCCAACTCACCGCCCGCTTCGATCACCGGGCGATCGAGTACGCCGACCTGCGGCACAGTGAAAGTTACGCCCTGAAGCTGACCGGCATGGGCACGACGCCGGTGGCCGTCCGCACAGGCAAGGGTCATTAAGGCGATATGCAAGGAACACGAATGGCCAAGGAATACAACGATCTGGTCGTCGGACTCGATATCGGCACCGCCAAGGTCATGGCGGTGGTGGCCGAGATCCTGCCGGACGGCGAGATGCGCCTTGCCGGGCTCGGCGTGGCGTCCTCGCACGGACTCAAGCGCGGTGTCGTGGTCAACATCGACGCCACCGTGCAGTCGATCCAGCACGCACTGAAAGAGGCCGAAATGATGGCGGATTGCAAGATCACTCGGGTCTACACGGGCATCTCCGGCAGCCATGTGCGTGGCCGCAATTCCACGGGCATGGTCATTGTCCGGGACAAGGAAGTCGGCACGATCGATGTCGCCCGGGTGGTCGAGACGGCCAAGGCCATCAATATTCCGAATGACCAGCGCCTGTTGCTGGTCGAGCCGCAGGAATTCGTCATCGATGGCCAGGAGGTGCGCGAGCCGGTGGGCATGAGCGGCGAGCGGCTGGAGGTCCGGGTCCACATCGTGACCGGCGCTTTCAGCGCGGCCGAGAACATCGTCAAGTGCGTGCGGCGCTGTGGGCTGGAGGTCGAGCAGCTGGTTCTCAATCCGAGTGCGTCCAGCCTGTCCGTGCTCACGCCGGATGAAAAAGACCTCGGTGTCGTGCTTGTGGATATCGGGGCGGGCACGACCGATGTGGCGATTTTCACGGACGGTGCAATCCGTCATACTGCAGTGATCCCGATTGCGGGGGATTTGATCACCAGCGACATCGCGATGGCCCTGCGCACCCCGACCAAGGATGCCGAGGACGTCAAGATCGAGTTCGGCGTGGCCAAGCAGCTGCTGGCCGATCCGTCCGAGCAGCTCGAAGTGCCGGGTCTGGGGGACCGGGTGCCGCGGGTGCTGAGCCGGCAGGCCCTGGCCGGCGTGATCGAACCGCGGGTAGAGGAGATTTTTTCGCTGGTTCAGCAAGTCATCCGCGACAGTGGCTACGAGGAGTTGCTGTCTTCTGGCATTGTGCTGACCGGTGGTTCGGCAGTGATGCCGGGAATGATCGAACTGGCAGAGGACATATTCCTCAAGCCTGTGCGCATGGGGATTCCGACGTACAGCGGGGCCCTGCATGACATGGTGGCCAGCCCACGCGCCTCGACGGCGATGGGTCTGCTTGAGGAGGCGCGTCTGGCGCGCCTGGCGCGCATGCGGGGATCGAGATCAGCACCCTCCGGCGGTACGGCGCAGGGTTTGTTCGGCAAGGCACGGGATTGGTTCTTGAAGAGTTTCTGATGTAATTCAGATCCAAGGAGAGCGGCATGGGAATCGAGATGATTGAAGAGTTCAACCAGGGCACGCAGATCAAGGTGATCGGCGTGGGTGGTGGCGGTGGCAATGCGGTCGATCACATGATCAACCGTGGCGTGCAAGGGGTGGAATTCATCTGCGCCAATACCGACGCACAGGCGTTGAACCGCTCCAAGGCACACACTCTGTTGCAATTGGGGCACACCGGTCTGGGGGCTGGTTCGCGCCCCGAAGCTGGAAAAGCCTCCGCGGAAGAAGCGGTGGACCGCATCAAGTCGTCGCTGGAAGGCGCGCACATGGTGTTCATCACCGCCGGCATGGGCGGCGGTACCGGCACGGGCGCCGCGCCCGTCATTGCCCGTCTGGCCAAGGACATGGGCATCCTGACCGTCGGCGTCGTGACCAAGCCCTTCGACTTCGAAGGGCCTCGCCGCATGAAGCAGGCCGATGTCGGCCTGAACGAGCTGGAGGCCAACGTCGATTCGCTGATCGTCGTGCTCAACGAGAAGCTGCTCGAAGTCCTGGGCGACGACGTCACGCAGGAAGAGGCCTTCGCCGAAGCCAATGACGTGCTGCGCAACGCGGTTGGCGGCATCAGCGACATCATCCACATTCCCGGTCTGGTCAACGTCGACTTCGAGGACGTGAAGACCGTGATGAGCGAGCCCGGCAAGGCCATGATGGGCACGGCCACCGCCAGCGGTCCGGACCGCGCCACCAAGGCCGCCGAAGCGGCCGTGGCCTGCCCGCTGCTGGAAGGTGTCGACCTGTCCGGCGCGCGGGGCGTGCTGGTGCTGATCGCGGCGAGCAAGCAGAACTTCAAGCTCTCCGAGAGCCGCAACGCGATGACCACCATCCGTCGCTACGCCGCCGAAGAAGCCCATGTCATCTACGGTACCGCCTACGACGAAAGCCTGGGCGACGCCCTGCGCGTGACGGTGATCGCCACGGGCCTGGCGCCTGCTGGCAAGCAGCAGGTCCAGCAGATTCCGCAGCAGCGCGTGGCGCCGATGCAGGTCGTGCCCCCCTCGATGGGCCAGCGCACCGGCACCGACAACATCCCCGTGCTGACCCATCCGCTGGTTTCTCCCAGCCACGCCAGTGCACCCAGCGTCTGGCGCCCGAACCGCACCCAGGCCTCGGCCAAGGTGGATGCGCTGGCCGCCAACGGCATGGACGAGATCGAGATCCCGGCCTTCCTGCGCAAGCAGGCCGACTGAGCCGGACGTCCCCTCTCCCTGCCGCTTCCCGTCTTGGCCCGGTGTCCTGCAGAGGACACCGGGCTTTTTCGCTGCCTAGAATGCGTCCATGCTGCAACAACGCACCCTCCAGTCGCTGACCCGTGCCGTCGGCGTCGGTCTCCACAGTGGCCAGAAGGTCGAACTGACGCTGCGGCCCGCCGCACCGGACACCGGCCTGGTCTTCCGCCGCATCGACCTGCCGCAACCGGTGGACATCCCGGTGACGCCCCAGTCGGTCTGCGACACCCGCATGGCCACGACCATCTCGCCCGGCGGTGACCCGGGCGCGCCCAAGGTCCAGACCATCGAGCACCTGCTGTCGGCGATTGCCGGGCTGGGCCTCGACAACCTCTACATCGACATCACGGCCGACGAGGTGCCCATCCTGGACGGCTCGGCGGCCAGCTTCGTCTTCCTGCTGCAGAGCGCCGGCATCGCGCTGCAGAACGCGCCCAAGAAGTTCCTGCGCGTGAAGAAGGCGGTCGAGATCCGCGAGGGCGAAGGCCGCACGCTGAAGTGGGCCCGTCTGGCGCCGCACCACGGCTACCGGCTCGGCTTCGAGATCGAGTTCGGCCACCCCGCGGTGGACGCCACCGGCCAGCGCGTCGTCTTCGACTTCGCCACCGGCCGCTACAAGCAGGACATCGCCCGCGCCCGCACCTTCGGCTTCACCAAGGACGTCGAGATGATGCGCTCGCGCGGCCTGAGTCTGGGCGGCAGCATGGACAACGCCATCGTCGTCGACGACTACCGCGTGCTGAACGCGGAAGGCTTGCGCTACGACGACGAGTTCGTGAAGCACAAGATCCTCGACGCGATCGGCGACCTGCACGTCTGCGGCAAGCCCCTGCTGGCCGACTACACCGCCTTCAAGAGCGGCCATGCGCTCAACAACAAGCTGCTGCGCCAGCTGCTCGCCGACGAGACGGCCTGGGAGATCGTGACCTTCCCGGACGAGACGCTCGCGCCGCCAGGCATGGCCGAGCTGGCCCCGGCCTGGTGAAACCGCGCACACCCTGCGGCCGCGGAACGCCGCAGGCTCAGTAGCTGCGGCCGCCCCGGTACTGGGCGTGTGCCTTGCGGTTGAGCGTGCCGCCCTGGGCGAGTGCCGCGAACGAGCTGCCCGCGTGGGCATGGGTGATCGCCAGGCCGAGCGCGTCGGCGGCATCTTTGCCCGGCAGCACCGGCAGCTGCAGCAGCCGCTGCACCATCGCCTGGACCTGGTCCTTGGTGGCGTGCCCGTGGCCGACGATGGCCTTCTTCATCTGCAGCGCGGTGTACTCGCACACGCCCAGCGTGCTGCTGGACGACACCAGCGCCGCCAGCGCCGCGCCGCGCGCCTGCCCGAGCAGCAGCGTGCTCTGCGGGTTGACGTTGACGAAGACGATCTCGACGGTCGCCGTGTCCGGCTGGTAGGTCGCCACCACCTCGCGCACCCCCTCGAAGATGAGGCGGATGCGCTGCGGCAGGTCGCCACGCGGCGCCTCCGCCGTCTTGATGGTGCCGCTGGCGACGTAGCTCAGGCGCTGGCCATCGACGTCGATGACGCCGAAGCCGGTGACCTGCAGGCCCGGGTCGATGCCGAGGATGCGCACCCGGGCTGTCCTGTCGCGTTCCGGTTCAGTGGCGGAAGTGCCGCGTGCCGGTGAACACCATCGCGATGCCGCGCTCGTCGGCGGCGGCGATGACTTCGTTGTCGCGCATCGAGCCACCCGGCTGGATCACGCAGGTCGCGCCCGCGTCCACGACCACGTCCAGCCCGTCACGGAACGGGAAGAACGCGTCGCTCGCGACGGCCGTGCCCTGCAGCGTCAGACCGGCGTGGCCGGCCTTGATGCTGGCGATGCGCGCCGAGTCGAGGCGGCTCATCTGGCCGGCGCCGACGCCCATGGTCATGCCGTCCTTGCAGAAGACGATGGCGTTGCTCTTGACGAAGCGCGCCACCTTCCAGGCGAACAGCAGGTCGTCCATCTGCTGCGCGGTCGGCTGCAGCTTCGTGACCACCTGGACCTCGCCGCCGACGATGTCGATGTTGTCGGCCGACTGCAGCAGCATGCCGCCGCCGACGCGCTTGAAGTCCAGCGCGTTCGCGACCTGGGCCACCGGCACTTCCAGCAGGCGCACGTTGGTCTTGCTGGCGTAGCCGGCGCGCGCTTCGGCGGTGAAGGCCGGGGCGATGGCGACTTCGACGAACTGCTTGTTGGCGTTGATCTCGTGGACCACGTCGGCGTCGATCGGGCGGTTGAAGGCCATGATGCCGCCGAACGCGCTGGTCGGGTCGGTCTTCAGGGCCTTCTGGTAGGCTTCCAGCGGCGTCGCACCGACGGCCACGCCGCACGGATTCGCGTGCTTGACGATGACGCAGGCCGGCACGTCGAACGCCTTCACGCATTCCCACGCGGCGTCCGCGTCGGCGATGTTGTTGAAGCTCAGCTCCTTGCCCTGGATCTGGTTCCAGCCCGACAGCAGCCCGGCGGCCGGCGCGGCTTCGCGGTAGAACGCGGCCGACTGGTGCGGGTTCTCGCCGTAGCGCATGCCCTGCACCTTGTGGAGCTGCAGGTTGAACACGCTCGGGTACTCGGCGCGGGCGGGGACGGCCTCGGTGGCTTCTTCCGAGCCGGCTTCCAGCGCGGTCAGGTAGTTGCTGATCATGCCGTCGTAGGCGGCGGTGTGCGAGAACACCTTCTTGGCCAGCATGAACTTGGTGCTGCGCGTCAGGCTC
>Ga0228699_1000365_pt1 | contig 36316 bp, 31 predicted proteins | sample McNCre217_Aug_MG_FD_178016 | JGI IMG/M metagenome (GOLD analysis project Ga0228699, IMG submission 178016) | Freshwater microbial communities from McNutts Creek, Athens, Georgia, United States - 2-17_Aug_MG | ecosystem: Environmental > Aquatic > Freshwater > Creek | place: USA: Georgia... | reverse complement strand
GCACTCCGATGCTCACCGGTTGAGTGCCACGATTTCGTTTGTGCTGATGTCTGCCTGGCCGCTTTTGTCAATGAGGTTCAAAGGTGATCGGGCCTGGGTGATTCGCCCGCTTGGTGCAATTTCAGCCACAGTCGTGTTGACCATAATCTCACTTTGGTTCCTGAGCACCTGGCTTGACCCAAATGCCACAAACGTTGGCCTAGCTGAGCGAATAATTGTCACGGCCCAGGTGGGCTGGCTAAGTTTTACCATCTGGACCTGCTGGCTCTATCAGCGAAAACTTAGCTAACCGAGTATGCTTGAAGTTTAGTAAAGATGCCCTTTACTTACTTTTCTTTAAGTCAGGTTTTCATGCAATTAGGGCTATACAGTTTTGGCGATAGCAGTGTCGACCCACTGACGGGCAGTTATGTCTCAGAGTCGACCATCTATAAGAATCTGCTTGAACGAATCGAACTCGCTGACCAAGTTGGGCTCGACTATTTTGGCATCGGCGAGCATCACCGTGAGGACTACCCGGTGTCGGCGCCGGCAGTGGTGTTAGCGGCCGCAGCCTCAAGAACTCGTAACATCCAACTTGGCAGCGCGGTAACAGTGCTGCCAACGGAAGACCCGGTTCGAGTGTTCGAGCAGTTCTCCACTCTCGATCACCTGTCTGAGGGGCGCGCCGAACTCACCGTCGGTACCGGAATATTTAGGGAGCCGTACCCGCTATTTGGCTACTCGGTGAGCGAATCTCAGGCGAACTTTACTGAAAAGCTGGAACTGCTTCGAGGTCTAAATGAATCGCAAGAAGTGGATTTCCAAGGCGAATTCAGAACATCATTGACGGGCACAAAACTGTGGCCGCGCCCGGTAAACAAGAAACTCAATATCTGGGTTGCCACCGGGGAAACCCCCGAATCCTCTGAGCGCGCAGCGAGTCTGGGGTTCAACGCCAATTACTCTTTCTTGCACGCTGCCCCAGCGAGCAAAAAGCACATCGTTGAGCACTATCGTCAAATCGGTCGTGACCATGGGCATCACAATCTAAAGGTGGCAATTGCTGGCCGTGGATTCGTGGCCGAAAAATCGGGGGATGCTAAAGCGGCGATCTATCGAGGCTGGTTGCCGTCAGTGTCAAAGACAAATTCTGAACGAGGGCACGGTGCTCCGACCAGGGCGTTATTCGAGGATCACGCAAACGGTGACGGACCGATAATTGCTGGAGATCCTAACGAAGTGGCTGATCGCCTGGCAAACATCCATGCTGAGTTGAGGCATGACCGGCATATGCTGCAGTTTGATATTGGCAATATTGAGCATTCATTAGTCATGAAGTCAATTGAACTTTTGGGCACCAAAGTTCTGCCGCAACTCAAGAACTTATAGGTTGGCTTCGCGCTTTGCACCCTGAGCTGCAGAAACGGCAAAGATGTCCGGTTTTGCAAAACCCAGAGCTTCAAACTCGGCGAGGATGGAGAGGCTAACTTCACCGATTTTCTCGACGGGAGTAAGCGCAATTGCTGCACCGCCAAATCCTCCGCCGGTCATCCGTGCACCGATAGCCCCATGCCGCAGTGCGGTTTCAACTGCAGCGTCTAGTTCGTCAACTGAAATTTCAAAATCATCACGCATAGATTCGTGGGATGAGTACATCAATTTGCCGATGGAACGAGGTCCGGTTGCTTTCAGTGCCGCCACGGTGTCAAGCACCCGCTGATTCTCGGTCACAACATGACGAACCCGTCTGAAGGTGACTTCATCCATGAGGGTCTGTGCTTTTTCTAAGTCATCAATCGAAAGATCGCGAAGAGATTTCACCCCCATAAGGGAAGCGCCGGCTTCGCAAGCCGCTCGCCTAGAGGCGTAGCCGCCATCCACGAGTCGATGTGCAACCTTGGTATCGATGATTAGCAATTCCAAACCATCCTTGGCGAATCCAAGTTCGATGGCCTGAGACTCTAGGCTCCTGCAGTCAAGGAATACTGCGTGGTCTGTTTCCCCCAGCAGGGAAGCGGACTGGTCCATGATGCCGGTCGGTGCGCCAACGATTTGGTTTTCTCCCATTTGACCAACGCGTGCGAGTTGGCGTCTATCTAAGCCAGCTGACCAAAGGTCGTTGAGTGCCAGAGCGACAGCACATTCGATAGCGGCTGATGATGAAAGACCTGCACCTACTGGAACATCGGATTCGATGAAGCAATCAAAACCGGATGCTTCAATCGACCGGCCGAGCGACTTTGTCATTTCTTGGATGGCCCACGCTGCCCCAAAAGGGTAGGCTGCCCAATCATTTGAATCATTCTGGGTTATCGCATGAAGGTCGATTTCATGGACCGACGGAGAAAAGCTAGAAGCAACCCGAATCGTTGAATCTAATCGCGGCGCAATTGCAGCAAAGGTGTGCCGGTTGATTGCAAAAGGAAGCACAAAGCCTTCGTTGTAATCGGTGTGTTCGCCGATTAGGTTTACGCGACCAGGCGCAGACCAAACACCAGCGGGAAAATAACCATATTTCTTCTCGAATCCGCTCTTGACGCTGGCGATTAGAGTGTCAGTCATTTTATTGCGCCACGAAGCAGCTCGGCTGTTACTTCAGGTGGGAAGTCGGCGATGAAGGCTCCCATCGCCGATTCGCTACCCGCGAGGTATTTGAGCTTGTCTGCGGCTCGGCGCGGGGAGGTGATTTGTAGCTGGAGTCGCACGTGTTCTCCTCCGGCAACCCGAGGAGCCTGGTGCCAAGCCGAGATGTACGGGGTGGGCGTTTCATAGACCGTGTCCAAGGCCTTAAGCAACCGTGAGTAAATGTCGGACAGTTCATCGCGTTCCACATCATCCAGTTGGGCGAGATTCTGGACATGGCGGTGCGGCAAAAGGTGAATTTCGATCGGCCAGCGGCCTGCAAATGGCACATAGGCGGTGAAGTGCTCGCCCTGAATTAGGACGCGCTCGCCAGCCTGCTCGAAGGCAAGGGTGTCTTTGAAGAGGTCGGGACCGTAAGCCTCAATTGAAGCCAACAGTTTTAGGGTTCGAGGCGGCACATATGGGTATGAATAAATTTGCCCGTGCGGATGGTGAAGAGTAACGCCAATTTCTTGCCCGCGATTTTCAAATGGGAAAACTTGGCGAATGCCTGGAAGCTTCGAAAGCTCCTCGGTTCGGTCGGCCCAGGCATCGATGATGGTTCTCATTCTTGAGACCGGAAGGCCAGAAAGCGAGCCAAGGTGTTCAGAACTGAAAACGACTACTTCACAGCGGCCGATTGAGGCTAATTTCGAGCCAAGTTTTAAGTCTGGCACCACAGCATAGTTTGGGTCATCAACCACGGCCAGGTCTGGGCCGAAGGACGGGCTCTTATTTTCAAATACCGCTACGTCAAACATGTCTGGAATCTCTGACAAATTATCTTCAGTAGAAGGGCAGAGTGGGCACTGGTGCGCTGGAGGTAAAAATGCGCGATTGTGTCGGGCCGCAGCAACAGAGATCCAGTCGCCGGTTAGAGAATCTAGGCGCATTTCGGCAACCGCCGGTCTTTCGACAGCAGGTCTTTGATCTGCTTTTCGCTCAGCAGGTAAATTTGACCCTGCATCGTCGAAGTAAATGAGCTCGCGCCCGTCGCTAAGACGTGCTTCTCTCTTCGTTGTACTCAATTTTTACTCCGCTTGTTCTGCTATGACTAATTGATTATCTCGTGGTGAATTACGTGGCTTAGGCATTTTTGGTCGCCTGTCGCCTTATGCAGAAGCCACGGCAACTTCAGGAATTCGCGAACGAAGTTCTTTGAGTGCATCGACCGGCAACCCTTCGTCTGTAATTAGAAGGTCTGCATCGCCAAGTTCCGCAAATGTGCTGAATCCAACCTCGCCCCATTTTGTGTGGTCAGCCAAAATTACTAACTTACGAGCTTTTTCGCGGACTGCACGGTTAGTTTCCGCTTCCAATATGTTTGGTGAACTGTAGCCACCCTTTATATCCATGCCATGCGTGCCCATAAATGCGATATCAAGATTCAAACTCTTGAACGCATCTATTGCGATTGCCCCCACAAATGAGTCCGTTGGTGTGCGAAGCCCGCCGGCAAGAATCACGGTCTGGTCTGGAAGGCCTTCTCGATTTAGAAGATCAGAGACCGGGAGAGAGTTAGTAACAATCGTGAGCCTTGGTATTTTTGCGACAAACCTGGCCAATGCGAAGACTGTGCTACCCCCCATTAGGGCAATTGAGTCTCCAGGATGAATCTCGTCTGCTGCTCTTGCTGCGATAGAGTCCTTGGCTAGCTGTTCGCGTAAGGATTTAGATTGAAACGGCGGTTCGGTAACCATGTTTTTTTCCATGATTGCCGTTGCTCCGCCGTGGACTTTATCGATCAGTCCCTGTTCCGCTAAAACTTCGATGTCACGGCGCACAGTCATTTCAGAAACATTTAAAACTTCCGCAAGCTCGGAAATTCGCGCCGCTGAGCGCTGAGATACCTCTTGCAAGATCAAGCTATGTCTTTGTGCTGCAAGCATCGGGTCACCGCCTTTGAAATATAAATAAGTTCTATAGGTAATCAGCCTAGACAGCCAATGTGATCATAAAGGCACAGTTCGGTCACAAATTGGTAACTTTTGTTATTTTCTGTGAATTAATGCGAACTTTGCTCGCTACTATCGAAACAACCGATCAGAAAGGCACAAAATGGCAAAGAACGCTTTGGCTAAAAAGCCAGCTCGTCGCAGCGATTTTCTCACTGCAATTCCATTTATGTTGCCTGCGCTAATTGGTCTTTCAATCTTCGTTTTGATTCCAGGAATCCGAGGGGTCTACCTGGCTTTCACTTCATACGACGTGTTTACTGACCCAGTCTTCATCGGCTTCGACAACTTTGTGAAGATGTTCCAGGATCCACTGTTCTGGAACGCCTTAGCGGTGACCAGCGAGTATGTGGTCCTGAACATCGGAATCCAGACAGTGGTTTCACTGTTCATCGCGGTTTTGCTCCACCGCTTTACTCGATCAACTTTGGTTCGCGGCATTGTCTTGATGCCCTACCTAATTTCTAACGTGATCGTGGCTCTTGTTTGGTACTGGCTCTTGGACTACAACCTCGGCTTAGTGAACTCAGTGATCGATTTCTTGGGCCTACCAAAGTTCACCTTCTTTGATGACGTGACAGCGATGCCGACAATCGCACTTATAAACGTCTGGCGGCACATGGGTTACACATCCCTACTCATTTTTGCTGGACTGCAGGCAATTCCTGAAGACGTTTATGCCGCAGCTGCTGTGGATGGGGCAGGCGAGTGGAGGACTTTCCGCTCAATCACATTGCCTCTTTTGCGTCCGGTCATGGCGTTTGTGCTGGTAATCACTATCACTGGCTCATTCCAAATCTTCGACACCGTAGCTGTCACGACAAACGGTGGACCGGTAAATGCGACCCGAGTATTCAGCCTTTGGATTGCTAGCAAAGCGTGGGGTGACTTCAACTTCGGTTATGCTTCGGCCATTTCGGTTTTCCTAATGGTTCTGCTCTCCTTGGTTGCTTTTGCCCAAACCAAGTTGCTCAAAGCCGGCGAATCAGATTTGGAGCGCTAGAAATGACTATTGCAAAAGAAAAAAAGTACCGCGAACCAGTTGAAAGCAAGGCCTCGCCTCGCAGTCGAGGTAGCAAAATCTTCGGCTACACGTCGCTGACCATTCTCGTGTTCATAACACTCTTCCCGATCTACTGGATGCTTCGCACGGCGTTGAGCACATCCAAGACTCTATTTAGTGATCCGCTTTCGCTTTTGCCAGTCCACTTCACATGGGGCGGCTTCGGTCGAGTTCTTGGTTTGCTGTCACCTGATGCTGCGCTTGCCGAGGGCGGCTCAGGGGCGTCAATCAATTTCTTCCAATTCTTTGGAAACTCGATGATCGTCTCAACGGTCACAACTCTGTCGCAGGTGTTCTTTAGTGCCGCGGCTGCCTATGCTTTTTCAATCCTGAAGTTTCGCGGACGCGACAAGCTATTCTTCTTGTTCCTTATTGCTATGACAGTGCCAGGTATCTTCTTGGTATTGCCAAACTTCTTGCTTATCCGTGACCTTGGCCTTTTGAACACCCTTCTTGGAATCATGCTTCCTGGGTTGCTTATGTCACCGTTCGCAATCTTCTTCCTGCGTCAATTTTTCTTGGGAACGAATCTGAGCATTATTGAGGCAGCACGCATTGATGGTGCTAGCCACTTCCGAATCTTCCGACAGATTGTCGTTCCGTTGGCCTGGCCTCAAATTGTCACTCTCTTTATCCTCCAGTTCATTTTCTACTGGAACGACTACCTATGGCCTTTCTATGTGGGCAATGGGGCTCCAGAATCTACCGTTCTAACGGTTGGTCTTGGAATCTTCAAGTCCCAGACTCCTCAAGGCTCACCGGACTGGTCCGGCTTGATGGCAGGCGCGCTGATTGCTGCGCTACCAATGATTTTGCTCATGATCGTTGCAGGTAAAAAGATCGTGGGATCCATCCAATCTTCCGGAGTTAAATAAGGTCCGCAACTCCGGAGGGGTTTGTTAGCAACTGTTTCCAAACCTCAAAAATCAAATCGAAGAGAAAGAAAAAGCTATGAAGTTCCTCAAAGCTACTGCTGCGGTTGTGACTGCAGTTGCGCTAGTGGGCGTTATGGGTGCTGTTGCCCAGGCTGCTCCAAAGGCATCAGGCACCATCACTTACGGTCTCTGGGATTCAAACCAGAAGCCAGGCTACGTTGCTTGTGCAGCAGCCTTTAAGAAAGTTTCAGGCGTAACCGTAAAGGTTGAGCAGATTGGTTGGGACGACTACTGGAAGAAGGTAAACGCCGGCTTCGTTTCAGGTCAGGGCTACGACGTTTTCACCTCTCACCTTGCATTCTTCCCAGAATTCGCAGCCAAGAAGCAGATTTTGCCTCTTGACAGCTACATCAAGCGCGACAAGGTTGTCGTTGACGCAACCTACCAGCCGGGCCTAGCCGCTCTATGGCGTGACCCTAAGGGTGTTCAATACGGTCTTCCAAAGGACTTTGACACCATCGCTGTTTTCTATAACAAGAAGCAGACCGATGCCGCTGGCATTTCAGCTAAGACCATGTCTTCACTAACCTGGAACCCGACCGATGGTGGAACCTATGAGAAGACCATTGCGCACTTGACCGTTGACAAGAACGGAAAGCGAGGCGACGAGGCTGGATTCGACAAGACTAAGGTTGCAACCTACGGTATCTGGATGGAAGGCTCTGGCGGTGGCGATGGTCAGACTCAGTGGTCATTCCTTGCTGCTTCAAACGGCTGGAAGGTTAACGACGGCCCATGGAACAACAACTTCCACTATGACTCACCAAAGCTTGCTGAAACCATCAAGTGGTGGCACAGCTTGAGTGAAAAGGGTTACATGCCTACTTTTGCTCAGCAGCAGGGTGTTAGCTGGAATGACCAGCTTGCGGCCGGCAAGGTTGCTATGGCGACTAACGGCTCATGGATGACTGGTTCAGTCTTCGGTGCCAAGAACGACAACTTCACTCCTGCCCTAGCTCCAACTCCAGTTGGTCCAACCGGCAAGCGTGCTTCGATGTACAACGGTCTAGCTGACAACATTTACAAGGGCACCAAGAACCCTGAAGCCGCATGGCAGTGGGTTAAGTTCCTTGGTTCAACAGCTTGCCAGGACATCATCGCTTCTAAGGCTGTAGTGTTCCCTGCTATCCCTTCTTCTACCAAGAAGGCCGTTGCAGCGTTCACCGCTAAGGGCATTGATGTGAACCCGTTCTACGTTCACATCACTGGCAAGACCACTTTCTTGTTCCCAATTGGCGACAAGAAGTCACAGCGTAACGACATCATCAACCCGGTCATGGATTCAATCATGTCTGGCAAGTCTGATGTCTCGGCCTTGGTGGGTATGAACACCGCGGTCAAGGCGCTCTTCAAGTAGTAAATACTTGAATTAAGAATCACTCCTAGTAAGAGGAAACCCGGTGGAGATCCTTTCCCTCCACCGGGTTTCTTTCTAGGCTCAAACCAAAGAGTAAATCAAATAAGGGTTTAAAAAATGGCACAGACTCCGGCAAACATCGAGCTCAAGTCCGATGGTGTTCAACTTGTAATTGATCTTTCCAGTGGCACTCCAGTCGTGTTGCACTGGGGTTCGGATTTAGGTCCGAATCTGGACGGCAGTCAATTAAATGTGGCAATGCAAGAAGGCGTGCCTCACGCTGATCTGGACACCTTTCAAAACCCGGGTATCTGGCGTGAAAACGCGCGCGGGTTTCTAGGTCGTCCAACAATCCAAGGCCATCGTGAAGGTCAAGACTGGTCGCAGATGTTTGACATTGTGGAAGTAAAAACCACGCCAACCAACATTTTCGTTCGAAGCGAAGACAAAGCAGCGGGCCTAGAAGTTGCTGCGAACTTCGAGATGACGCCAAGTGGAATTATTAGAATTTCACAAACTCTGAAAAATACTGGCAGCTCGCACTTTTCGCTAAATGACCTGACTACTTTTCTACCTTTGCCTGACTACGCTGCAGAAACGGTCGACTTCACTGGTCGTTGGGTCAAAGAACGCCAGCCTCAGCGCCGTGAGATCCAGGTAGGTACTTGGGCTCGTGAAATACGAGAGGGCCGTTCGGGTCACGATTACACAATTATTCAGATGGCCATGACAAGCGATGCCAACTATCAACGCGGAGAAGTTTGGTCGCTTGGTCTCCAGTGGAGCGGTAATACGCGCCACCTAGTTGAGCGCCAGCCAACTGGCCGCACAACCATCGGAGCCGGCGAACTTTTACTGCCAGGCGAACTGCAACTGGCACCAGGTCAGACATATGAAGCACCAGTAGTTGTCGCTGCACACTCTGAGACGGGCATTGATGGAATCACGGATCGACACTACCGGTGGTTGCGATCGCGACCTAAGCACCCAAGCAGGGTTCGCCCACGCCCACTGACTTTAAACGTTTGGGAAGCTGTTTACTTCGACCACAACTTGGAAAAATTGACCCAATTGGCAGATGTTGCTCAATCAATTGGCGTCGAGCGATTTGTGCTTGACGATGGATGGTTTGGCGCGCGCCGTGACGACCATAAGGGACTCGGGGACTGGGTAGTCTCTGAGGATGTTTGGCCGAACGGGCTAAAGCCACTTATTGATGTCGTTAAGTCTCGTGGCATGGAATTTGGCCTTTGGTTTGAGGGTGAAATGGTTAATCCAGATTCAGATCTTTACCGAGCCCATCCAGAGTGGATTCTGCATGTGGGAGACCGAGTTCCGCCGGAAGGCCGATTCCAACAGGTTCTGGACATAACCCATCAGGGTGCTTATGACCACGTACTAGGTCAGGTCGATGCGATTCTTAGTGAATATGACATTGCCTACATCAAGTGGGACCACAACCGCACTCTAACCGAAGCTGCTCACCTGGGGCAGGCCGCTGTGCGCGAGCAAACCAAAGCAATTTATCGACTATTTGACGAATTGAAACTCCGTCACCCTGGTCTCGAAATTGAATCCTGTTCTTCAGGTGGGGGTCGAATAGATCTAGGTATGGTCGACCACGCAGACAGGTTCTGGACATCAGATTGCAATGATGCTCTGGAACGTCAGTACATTCAGCGATACACCCAATTTGCAATCCCGCCAGAAATGTTGGGATCTCACATTGGTCCAACTCATTCCCACACCACTCACCGCACACATGAGCTATCGTTCCGAGCGATCACGGCTTTGTTTGGTCACGCTGGCCTCGAGTGGGATCTAACTGAAACAACACCGGAAGAACGCAAGATTCTCACTTCCTGGGCAGCCTATTACAAGGCAAATCGTGATCTTTTGCACAGTGGCAGGATGGTTCGAATTGAGCAACCAGACGACAGTGCGTTCGTACATGGTGTTGTTGCACAGGACAAGTCTCGAGCAATTTACGCTCTGGCTACCTTGCGAGCTATGCCAGGTATGACGCCAAATGCTTTGCGTCTGGAAGGCCTCGATCCTCAAGGTTCATACCGAGTCAAGATGGTCGAACCTGCGGGGTCACCACGTTACGTTCACCGACAAATGCCGAAGTGGCTCGATGGTGTCGTATTGACTGGTGCAGCCTTGGCTAAAGTCGGTCTGCGACCGCCAATTCTTGCCCCAGAGAATGCGATTTTGATCGAAGCGGAAAGAATCTAACCATGAGCCCAAACATCCCGTCACAGCTTTTCTATGGTGGCGATTACAACCCTGAACAGTGGAGTCGGGATGTTTGGCTTGAGGACATGCGGCTAATGAAGTTAGCCGGTGTCAATTTGGTTACTTTGGGTGTATTTTCCTGGGCAAATTTAGAAACATCAGATGGTGTTTATCAGTTCGATTGGCTTGACGAGCTTTTTGAATTGCTACACGTCAACGGCATAGGCATTGACCTAGCCACTGCGACTGCTTCGCCACCGGCTTGGCTAAGCGCCGACCACCCGGAGATGCTTCCCGTTAACTACAGCGGAACCCGGCTTTCATTTGGCGGGCGCCAGGGATACTGCATCAGCTCGCCGATTTACAAAAAGAAGAGCGGCGAACTTGCTCGAAAATTAGCCGAACGTTACGGCAAACATCCGGCATTAAAAATGTGGCACGTGAACAATGAATATGGTTGCCACAACCCAATTTGCTATTGCGAGATCAGCGCCTTGGCTTGGCGAGATTGGTTGCAGAGGCGTTATGGGGATCTTGATTCGCTAAATCAGGCGTGGGGTACAAACTTTTGGTCGCAGCGCTATCACGCGTGGAGTGAAATTTTTCCTCCGAGTGAGACTCCGATAGGTACCTATCCAAATCCGAGCATGACGCTGGACTATCGGCGGTTTAGTAATGAGCAGATTCTCGATCTTTATAAGAATGAACGAGACATAATTCGCTCATTAGATTCGGCGCATCCGATCACCACAAACTTCATGTCGATGAAAAACACAGCGGTTGTCGACTACTGGCAGTGGGCCGCTGAGGTGGATTTTGTATCAACAGATCATTATTTACTTTCCCATGATCCACGAAATTACATTGATTTGGCCTACGAAGCTGATCTCACTAGAGGTTTTGCAGGTGGCAAGCCTTGGTTGCTCATGGAGCATTCAACCAGTGCAGTGAACTGGCAAGAGACAAACGTTGCCAAGGCAAACGGTGAAATGCTGGCAAACTCGATGTCCCACGTTGCAAGGGGGTCGAATGGGGCCATGTTTTTTCAGTGGCGACAATCCGTCAGCGGCTCTGAGAAATTCCACTCGGCAATGGTTCCGCACACTGGAGAGAAAAGTCGAGTTTGGGGAAACGTTCTTGAACTCGGTTCTAAATTACAAGAACTCTCTGCTCTTGCCAGCACCGAAACTGAGCAGGCTGAGGTTGCAATCATCTATGACTATCAATCGTTCTGGGCGCTTTCACAACGAAACTTGCCGAGCACGGCCATTGACTACCCAGAGCTAGCGCACGACTGGTATCGAGCACTTTGGGATCTTGGTATTCGAGTTGATTTTGTTAAACCGGGCTCTTCGGCTCTTGAGCTTTCTAAATACAAAGCCGTTTTAGCGCCAATGCTTTACTTGCTAGACGACGATTCTGAGCAGTCTCTAATCGACTATTCGACAGCTGGCGGTTCGCTCATTGTTTCTTATTTCACCGGGATTTCGAATCAGGTCGACACGGTCAAGCTTGGTGGGTACGGTGGCAAGTTGGTGCGAGATCAACTTGGTGTCTTTGTTGATGAATTCGCACCGATTCGTTCGGGAGAAAAAGTCCTGCTCAGTAACGGCATGACTGGAACAGAGTGGTCTCAATTTGCCAGCGCAGAAGGTGCAGAAGTTGAGGCTTCATTTGTAGGGGGAATCGCTGATGGAAGCCTAGCTATAGCTAAGTCAGCGAGAGGTTTCAACTGGTATCTCGGCACCAGGCTAACCTCGGAATCCAACTTGAAGTTTTTCACCGAAATCTCCGATGTGCTTGCTCTAACGCGTCGAGGTGGCAACGAAGTAGAAGTGATTAGAAGGGGCGGGGTCGAGTTTCGGATAGATCACAGGGGCAACCAAGTTATTTGGCAAACCTATGACCAATAAGAAGTTTTTCTCGATTCTTGCAATCGCACTGGCAGCCGCTTTTGCGCTTCGTTTTTGGCTCGGGTTCGTAATTTTTCCGAATCAAGGATTCGCTTGGGACTTGGCGACATTTGCCAACTGGATGGATACCATCCGCTTCGATGGATTCAAGGCATATGCCGTGGATCCTGGAATAAATTACCCACCAGTTTTCGCAGACATCCTTGCTCTTCTTAATTGGCTGGGCGACACTACCGGGATCTCTCCCTACCTCTTCATGAAATGGCCTTCGATTATCGCCGACTTAGGAATCGGTGCAGTCTTGGCGTTTGTTGGACGTAAGTGGTTTTCCGACAAAATCGGCCTAATCGCAACTTTCGGATTTTTGATGCTGCCAATAACTTGGTATGACTCGGCTATCTGGGGTCAGGTCGATTCGTTGGCCATGCTGCCGATGTTGCTCTCAATAGTTTTTTTGATCGACCGCAAACCGGAATTGTCTTTGACCTTTTTTGTGGTCGCAGTCTTGACGAAGCCCCAGGGCGTTCTCATTCTCTTGATTCTTTTACCAGTCTTGATTGGGCAATTTCAGAAACGTGAATTGAAGCCAATGCGAACGCTTTATTCAATTGCGTCAGCTTTGGTTACCTTTTCAGTCCTAGCAATGCCTTGGTCGCTTGAAAGCTATTTAGGCAACGGGACTGCTGGCATAGCGAGAGTGCCGGTCGTTGGGGACTTAGCTGGCCTAGCGGTTCAGTATTTTTCCACTGCCGGCATGTTTCCGGTTTTGACAGCCAATGCCTTCAATATCTGGGCAGGTGTTGGTGAAATTCCATTGGCGCAGCAGATTCAAGAAGGTCATGTCTACTGGTTGACCGATGATTACCAAATTCTTGGAGTCCCGGCTCAGGTGATTGGCGGCATCCTATTCTTGGCAGTTTCCGGGATCGTTTTCTGGATGTTGATTAGAAGTCATTCCCCAAATCAAGTTCTCCTTGGTTCCGCCACGCTTTTAGTTGCATTCTTTGTGCTTCCAACACGAGTCCACGAACGCTACTTGGTTCAGGCGTTTGCGATTCTTGCGATCGTCTGGGCTGCTAAAAATAGCCGAAGACTCCTGTTGGCACTTTTGGCGGTAGCAAATACATTAAATCTTCACGCCATCCTCGCGGCTGATTTATCGGTTCAAACGGTATCTGCCACGGCATCGCCGGTCGCTTCAGGTTTGGATTTAGTTGGCGTCGCTCGTAACGTGGTGACAATCATTTCTGGAAACCCTCCCGAATATTACGCAATTGGCTGGGTTCGCATGGATGCGACATTTGCGCGTACCGAATGGGTAATTTGGGCTGTGATCTTCATTCATTTGGCGGCTTTGCTAGTTATCCTCTTCGACTTCCTTAAGGCAAATGGCCTTAAGTTATTCGACCGAAAGGCAATCGCATGACACTGGCACAACGTCCGCCATTGGGCTGGAACTCTTGGAACTACGGTTTGAATGAGCAAAATCGCGCTGACTTTTCTAGGCTCACAGAAAAAACAATGTTGGCTCAAGCGCAAGCGATGGTTGACAGCGGCATGCTTGCGGCGGGTTACGAGTATTTTGTTTTGGATGATGGCTATCAGAATGCTCGACGTGACTTCAAGGGAAGGCTCCAAGGTCACGCTCTTAGGTTCAGGCACGGGATCCCTCAACTAGTTAATGATGTCAAAGCCCTAGGGCTCAAATTTGGTATTTATTCTGTGCCTGGGTCACTAACTTGTGCTCAACAGTATGACGATTACATCGCAGATGGGTTGGGCTCGCTAAACCGTGAAGAAATTGACGCCAAAGCCTTTGCCGAGTGGGGTATTGACTACTTGAAGTATGACTGGTGTCGAGCTCATTTGAATGATGGTCTTGCCGCCAGGGATGCTTTCAAAAAGATGGCGGATGAGCTGCGCGCAAGTGGTCGAGACATCGTCTATTCAATCTCTGAATACGGGCTATTTGAGCCCCACAAATGGGCGCCGGAATTCACCAATCTCTGGCGCACAACTGATGATCTCTTTGCAGACTGGGGTTCACTAATGAGCACCCTCGATCAACAGGTTGACCTTTACCCATATTCAAGACCAGGAGCTTGGAATGATCCTGACATGCTGCAAATTGGAAACGGTGAGCTCACCCAAAGTGAGAATAAAGCTCACTTTTTCCTATGGGCGGTGCTAAATGCTCCGCTTATGGCCGGCAATGATTTAACTCGAATGAGCGATGAGGTTCGTGACCTGTTGATTCATCCCGGAGTCATCGAAATTGATCAGGACTGGTCTGGTGAACAAGGCCGCCTCACTTGGCAATCCGGCGATCTTCAGGTTTGGACTAAGCGCATGTCAACCGAGAGCGGGGGCGGAGTTGCCGCAGTGCTCCTAAATCGGGGTGGCGTACGCGGTTCATTTAATCTCGAAGAGTCGGTTGGCGAGTTTAATTCGGCCGTTGATGTTTGGTCTTCAGACCTAATCAGTGCGTCCGGCCAAATCGAGGTCGAACCACGCGGAGCGCATCTAATTCGGTTCAACTAGGGTTGCTAAACTTTCCCTAACTAGCCGGAGGAGGTCAAAATGCCACAAGATTCAAAGTCATTGGTCTCCAAATTGAAGCCTCGAAATTTAGTGACGCCAGATCTTCCGTTTAGCGACCCTGCCCGCAAGGCTCTGGCTCAGACCCTAATCAGCGCTTCGGGCCTACTTTCTAGGCCAGTAAAGGCCGCCGACGGCAGCATGGTTGCCCGTGTGGCCGATATTGTGATTCGCTGGGACCGCGGCGATTACCCTAAAGTTTTTGGCTTAATTGTTCGCGTCGGCTTCCGTCGCTCGTTCATGCCGATTGAAAATATCTCAAAACTGGACAGCAACGGTGTGACGCTTTCTTCGACCACGTTCGATTTGAGCGATTATGTTCGCCGCGATGGTGAATTTTTGGCAAACGATGACCTCTTAGACCACCAACTTCTTGATGTGGATGGCGCTCGCGTGGTTCGCGCCGCCGACTTGTATCTAACTCGAGTTGGCAAGGGTTATCACGCGGTTGCCGTTGACGTTTCATTCGGCAGTTTCTTGCGCCGCGTCTTACCAGGTTCTGCCGGCCGCACGGCAACACCTGGTCGAGTTATCGACTGGGCCGGCATTCAGGGCTTTGGCCGCCCGGGGGAGCCAGCGCGGCTTCGCCAACAGAACAAAGCCTTGACCAAGCTTCGCCCATCAGAATTGGCCGATCTTCTTGAAGACCTTGGCCGTCACGAACGTCAGGTTTTGCTTGAAATTCTTGACCCTGAGCAAGCCGCAGATGCCATGGAGGAAATGGATCTCGATGACCTAGAAGACATGCTCTTGCATGCTCCGGTTGATCAGGCGGCAGACCTCTTGGCTCGTATGGAGCCGGATGAAGCGGCCGAGGCTCTTCGAGAACTTCCAGCTGAAGACCGCGAGGCCATGCTCGATGCGATGGACTCTGAGACTTCAACTGCGCTGATTAGTTTGCTCACCTATGAAGACGATGAAGCCGGTGGTTTTATGACCTCAGAATTGGTTGTCTTCAAGGAGTCTGACAGCGTCGCCGAGGCTCGCAAGATTTTGCTAGAACTTGATAACCACGACATCCACGGCATCGTTGTTGTCGATGCCGAAGGCCGCTTGCTTGATGATTTGCACCTAATCGACCTTTTCCAGGCGAACCCGAGATCTCTAGTTGGCAACGTGAAGAACCAATCTGTTCCGGTCACTGTTCGGCCAGATGCTGATCTTGAAGAAGTAGTTGAAAAAATCACGGTTAACCGTGGAACTTCGCTCGTGGTGGTTGACGAGGAGAACCGGCCTATCGGCCGAATCATGGCCGATGATGTAGTGGATGCGTTGGTTCAAGAGCGGTCAAGCAAGAGCTGGCCATGGCAGGAGAGCCGCAACTAATGTCAAATGCCGTCAAAAATGGTGAAGCCACCGCAACCAAAGCCGCCCGCAGATTCACAAGCGCTCGTTTCGTGGCGCTGCTTGCAGTTCTAGGCCCCGGCTTACTTGCCGGTTTATCTGACGACGACCCAGCGGGCATCACCACCTATTCACAGCTCGGTGCCGGCTATGGCTACCGCCTGCTTTGGGTTCTGACAATTTCAACCATTGCCTTGGTTCTTTTTCAGCAACTTGGAGCCCGAATCGGTGTTGTCACCGGTCAGGGCTTGGCTGGCCTGATTCGTCAGCGTTATGGTGCGCGCGCGGCAACCTTGGCAATCATCGCCCTGCTTGGAGCAAACATCGGCACAACCGCGGCAGAATTTGCCGGTATCGCCGCTGGTGCTGAGCTCTTTGGGGTATCTCGGTACATTGCCGTTCCAATCGCGGCCGTTGCCGTTTCCTTGCTAGTTCTCAGAGGTAACTTCCGAAACGTCGAACGCGTGCTGCTGCTCTTAGCCGCTGTCTTCATTTGCTATGTTGCGGCTGCATTCTTTGCCAAGCCTGATTGGGGAGCCGCTTTCTCGGGCGCGGTAATCCCATCGATGTCGCTGGATAAGGGATCTCTCTTGATTGCCACCGCAACTCTTGGCACGACTCTGGCTCCATGGGGTTTGTCGTTCATCCAGTCTTATGTTGTCGACAAGCGTTTGACCATCAAAGACATGCCTTATTTGCGGGTCGATGTTTGGGTCGGCGCACTTTTGACCGGCATCATCGGTTTCTTCGTGGTGGTCACCACAGCTTCAACGCTTCACGCGCACGGCATTACAAACATCACCGATGCTTCGCAAGCGGCAAAGGCCCTTGAGCCACTTGCCGGAACTTTCGCCACGGCTTTGTTCGCGATCGGTTTAATCGGCGCCGCACTTCTAGCCGCATCGATTCTGCCTCTGTCGACTGCCTATGCTGTGACTGACCTGACCGGCCAACCTGCGGCACTTGATGACAGCATCAAAGAGGCACCGCTGTTCTATGGAACCTTCGCGTTTGTCACGCTCTTGGCAATGTCGCTGGTGTTAATTCCTGGTGCGCCGATGGTTCCAATCCTCATTCTTACCCAGGTGCTTAACGCCATTCTTTTGTTGCCATTGCTTGGCTTCATGTATGGAATTGCTCGAGACAAAAAGCTCATGGGCGAGCACGCAGCTGGCCGTGGGATTTCGATCACCTACATCGTGGCGATTGTTTTGATTGCGATCTGTATCGTGCTTTTGGGCTATTTCAGCTTCTTCTAAACCACGCAATTAGAGATCAAAAGAAGGGTCAGCGATGACAGTTTCAACTCAAATGGTTCCTATTCGCGATGGAAAACTCGCAGTTGTGGTTTATGAACCAAAGGTCCACCGTGGCGACGCAATCTTGATCCATGGCTTTACTGGGAGCAAAGAGGATTTTGCCGAAATTGGCCCGCTCCTTGCAGATGCTGGCTACCGAGTCGTAACCTCTGACAACCGCGGGCAATTCGAATCGGAAAATTCTGACCGGGATGATGCCTACACAATCAAGTCATTAGCCAGAGACCACATGGAGCTTGCCCGCCACTTTGGCATGGATAAGCCTCACCTCTTCGGCCACTCATTCGGTGGCTTGGTGGCACAGAGAGCTGCCGTTGATTTTCCGTTTGGCTGGAAATCACTGACGATTTTCTGCAGCGGACCGCATGGCATGCCTGACTGGGTAAATCTTCAGGATGATATCGATTTTCTCGAGAAGCACTCGATGAAAGATTTGTGGGACACCAAACTCGCTGGTGAGCACGAGGGGCGCAAGTTCTTTGAACTTCGCGTCAAGCGCTGGCATGCCAGTGACAAACGCTCGGTGATAACCCATGCTCGACACCTGATGAGCGAGCCCTCAATCGTTCAGGCAGTTAAGGCCACCAAGTTGCCAATCAACGTCATCCGTGGTCAATATGATGACGCCTGGCCACACGAAATTCAAGCGAAAATGGCCGCCGATCTCGGTGTGGAAATCAAATTAATTGCCGATGCTGGCCACTGTCCAAATGAGGATCAACCCGAGCAAACTGCCAGGGTAATTGCCGAATTCTGGGATCAGCACAACCAGTAATTTTGGCCCGCTTCCAGCAAACCGTCAGAAACAGCGGTTAGAGTTCAACTAAGAGCCAAGGTGGTTCTGGAAAGGGCAATCATGGCTCAAAAGGAACAGCAGTCACAGAAAAACACCAAGAAGGCGCCAGCCAAGTCTCTAAAAGAGAAGCGTGCCGACAAGCAGGCCAAGGCTGCAGACAAGAAATAGCCTCCACAATTTTTGATTCAAAGTGAAAGCCCCACCGATTAGTGGGGCTTTCACTTTGGCTGAATTCTAGAGGCGTCGCGAAGACAGGCGCTTAACCCAGTCAGGGTCCTTGTGGTCAAAGAACTGTGACTCGCCGGTGTCTAAGGTCATAATTTCAGCTATCTCGGAGTCGCTGAGAATGAAATCTTGAGATTCAAAATTTTCACGCATGCGCTCGATTCGGACAGACTTTGGAATTACTACAATTTCGCGTTGAGTCAACCAGCGTAGAACTACTTGGCCGATTGTTTTGCCATGATTAGCGGCGATTTTTGCTAGCAGTGCATTGGAGAACAGGTCATTTTTACCCTCGGCAAATGGTGCCCATGATTCGATTTGAACCCCAAGTTCGAGCATGAGGTCCTGGGCTACCTTTTGATTGCGGAAAGGGTGGGTTTCAACCTGGTTTACGGCAGGAACAATCTTGTTATTCAGAGTGAGGTCAAGCAAACGGTCAGGTGCAAAGTTAGAAACACCAATGGCTCGCGCTTTTCCTGTCGCGTTGATTTCTTCCATAGCGCGCCACTCTGAATAGTAGTCGCCAAAGGGTTGGTGAATTAGATAGAGGTCAACGTAATCTAGCCCAAGCTGCTCAAGCGAGTGTTCGAATGCGCGGTGAGTGTTTGCCTCATCTCCGGCATCTTGTACCCAAAGCTTCGTTGTGATGAAAAGCTCATCGCGAGGAATGCCGCTAGCGGCGATTGCGCGGCCAACAGCGGCCTCATTCATGTAGGCGGCGGCTGTGTCAATTGAGCGGTAGCCGACCTCTAGCGCCTCGGCCACTGCTTTTTCGGTCTCTGAGTCGGGAATCTGGAATACACCGAAACCAAGCAGTGGCATCTCCACACCATTATTTAGGGTCACATTCGTTTTCATGGCTAAAGAATAAGCACAAGGCGCAGCGGTTTTGAAGGGATCTGGGGGTGTCTATCATTCACCCTCAGCATGATCTAAAGCGGTTTATCATCGTCCTATGGAGAACCGAAAAGAGGTCAGTGAGTACCTCACTCACCTGCGTGGCAGGATGACTCCCGAACGCGCCGGTTTGACCGTGTATGGCGGTGAGCGCCGCGTTAAAGGCCTGCGTCGTGAAGAAGTAGCTCAGTTAGCTGGCATGAGCGCCGCTTATTACACCCGAATTGAACGCGGAGATCTGCGTGGAGTCTCTGACAGTGTGCTTTACGCCATTGTGCGAGCCTTAAACCTTGATGAGGCAGAGACCTCTCACCTTATGGATCTCGCGAAGGTTGCAAACGGTGGGAGAACAATTAATCGATCGAGACCGCTGCCCCAAGTCACCGCCGGCGTGCATCAACTAATTGATGCGATGGAGGACGTGCCTGCACTCGTGATGAATAGGTTGAGTGAAGCGGTGGCTTCAAATCGCCTAGGTCGGGCACTTTTTCCTGACTTGTTTGAAGCAGGTAAGCCGCCAATGAGCCACGCGAGGTATCTATTTCTAGATCCGCGTTCTCGAATTTTTTATCCAGACTGGGAAATTAGTGCCCGAGAATCCGTTTCTGCAATGAGATTAATTGCGGGTCAGGACCCGGGTGACAAAGCCTTCGCCGCTTTGGTCGACGAACTCTCCGGTTCAAGCGCTGAATTTTGCGAGTGGTGGTCGAGTCACACAGTTCGCACACACAACTCAGGTTCTAAAAGAATTAATCATCCAATAGTGGGGCCGATGACTATCGAGTACGAAGCCCTAAGCATCAACTCTTCGCCCGGACTTCGGTTGGTCACATACCTTACCGAATCGGGATCAAAATCAGCAGATGCACTAAACGTTTTGAGAAGTTGGTCGGTGGAGGCCTTGGTCGTTTAGCCAAATTTAGTGCCTAGTGGAACTAGTTTTTGTCTTTCTTTGGAATGAACATCGAGCCAGCCACTTTGATTACCAGCTTTGAGGGCAAGAATTTGGCGATGTTTGCCATGGCTGAATTGCGGCCGCCGACAATTATCGAAGGTGGAGTTTTCTTGGAATCCAAAGCTTTGAAGGTTGCTTTGACGACGTCATCAATTGGCGCGAGAGCGCCGGCAGGGTTCGCACCTGCAACGTCAAAGAATTCCGTTGCCGTTGCACCAGGGTTCACGGTTAAAACGCGCACTTTTGTGCCCGCAACTTCACCCCATACCGCTGATGTGAAAGAGCGCACAAAAGCCTTCGTTGCTGAGTAAACGGCCATGCCGGGTACTGGCTGGAATGAAGCGGTACTGCCAATATTTACGATGACTCCATCGTTTTTTTCGAGCATGCTAGGTAAGTATGCGGCCGTGAGGTCGACCAATGTGGTGATGTTTAGGGTGATTTCCTGCCGAATCCGATCACGGTTTTCAGCGGCCACAAGATTGTTTGTGCCGAAGCCGGCGTTGTTTATCAAGATGTCGGGTGATTGGCCAAGTTTTTTCACGGCATCGATAAGTTTTTGGCCCGAGTCTGCATATGACAGGTCAAGATCAATCGTGATTGAGGCGACACCAAAATCACGCTGAATCTGGCCCTGTGCTGCCTCAAGTAAATCCTTGCGTCTGGCAACCAAAATAAGATTGGTGCCGCGCTTAGCGAGTTCTTTGGCATAAGCCAGGCCGATTCCCGAGCTAGCCCCAGTAATTAGTGCGGTTTTGCCTTTGAACATCATGCCAATCCTTCGCTCGGTATTTTGAGTCTAGGCGCATGGTTTGAGTAGGTGCTCCCAATCTGCTTCTCAAGCAGGCAAAAATAAAACCCCACTCTTGGAGTGAGGTTTTATTTTTGGTAGGCCCCGTCGGGATCGAACCGACGACCCACGGATTAAAAGTCCGTTGCTCTAACCAACTGAGCTAGAGGCCCATACGTGTTTTCACACGAAGTATAAGTTTACCTGCGCGAAGCCCACTATTTGAAAAGTCTCGTTAATTCGATTGCTTTCTTGAACTTCAAATAGCGTTCTTCATCAAATTTGGCGGGTTGAAAGACTCTTTCCACCGCAAAAACGTTGCGAAGTTCATCCAGGCTTTTCCAAACTTCAGCACCTAGGCCGGCAAGCATCGCGGCACCCATGCCGGTGGCAGCAAGGTTTATTCCTCGGGTGACCGGGATCTGTAGGCAGTCTGCCTGGGTTTGCATAAGCAAGTCACTGGCGGCAGCGCCGCCATCCACGCGGAGTGATTTCAAGCCTGAACCGGTGTCTTGCGCGATCGCGTCAACAACGCCTCGCACCTGAAATGCGAGTGCCTCCAGAGTCGCTCTGGCCAGGTGGGCCTTTGTGGTTCCCCGGGTGATTCCAAAGATGCTCCCGCGCGCTGAAGGGTCCCACTCCGGTGCGCCTAGGCCAGTTAAGGCCGGGACAAAGACAACTCCGCCGCTGTCTGGAACCGATTCGGCAAGGTGGTTGACATCGATCGCGGACTCAATCACGCCAAGCCCATCGCGCAGCCACTGGACAGCGGAGCCCGCGACAAACACCGAGCCCTCAAGCGCATAGGTAATTTTGCCTTCGGGAGTTTGCCAGGCCACCGTCGTTAGCAGCCCGTGCTGGCTAGCAACCCTTTTATCGCCGGTATTGTGCAGGATAAATGCCCCGGTACCATAGGTGCATTTGTTATCGCCCTCATCGAAACCGGCCTGACCAAACAGGGCCGCCTGCTGGTCGCCGGCCATTCCGGTGATCGGTGCAGAAATGCCGTGAAACTGCAGCGGATCGGTGTCAGCCAGGTGGCCATAGTTCGGCACAATTCTTGGCAGTGCGTTTTCTGGGACACCAAAAATCTCAAGCAGTTCTGAATCCCAATGGCCTGAGTCGATGTTCATCAATTGAGTTCTAGAAGCGTTTGATGCGTCGGTGATGTGCGACTTGCCGCCGCTTAGCCGGGCCACCAGGTATGAGTCAACCGTGCCAACTAAAGTCTGCCCGGTCACAACGCCTGACCAGATCTCAGGTTCGTTTCTTGCAATCCAGAGGAGTTTGCTGGAGGAAAAATAGGGGTCTAGCCCAAGCCCGGTTTTTGCGCGAATCATGTCTTCGTGTCCGGCAGCACGCAATTCATCTACCAGGGCGGCACCGCGGCGGTCTTGCCAGACGATTGCCCTGCGAGGTGCGGCCAGAGTTTCACGGTCCCAAAGCACAACGGTCTCGCGCTGATTGGTGATTCCAATTGCGGTTGGCGCCTGCCCGCCAACAAAGCCCATGGCATGTTTTGCGGCCTTTAGCACCGCCACCCAAATCTGCTCAGGGTCGTGCTCCACCCATCCGGGTTGTGGGAAGTGTTGTTCGAACTCGCGGTAGGCCTTGCCTAAAATCACACCGCGTTCATCAACGATTAAACAAGTGACGCCAGTTGTTCCGGCATCAATGGCGAGAATGGTCACAGGCTGAGGCTATCAAAGGAATAGAGTGACGATAGACCTAGGTTTGGATATTTATGCGCGTGCCACTAAATGAGCTTTCGAACGGCCAATATGACGTTGCCATCATCGGTGGCGGCATCAACGGTGCTGTGACGGCTGCCTCACTCTCGGCGGCTGGCCTCAAGGTGCTGATTATCGACAAGGGTGACTTCGCCGGGTTTACCAGCCAGGAATCAAGCAACATGGTTTGGGGTGGCATCAAATACCTTCAAACGCTCGAGTTCAGACTCGTCTATAAACTCTGCGTTTCGCGAGCGCGACTAATGAAGCATTACCCAACCCGCATCAAATCAATCGGTTTCTTGGCCGCAATCGGCCCAAATTCGCCTGCCGATGAAGCCCTTACTTTTTTAGGCGCCCTGCTTTATTGGGTGATCGGCAAATTCACCACTCCGATGCCAAAGTTGTTTAGCAAACTTCAAGCGGTCAAGTATGAGCCGAGCCTTGATGGAACCGATGCAACCGCGGCCGTGCAATATTTCGATGGTCTACTTTTTGACAACGATGCTCGCTTCGTTTGGGATTTCATCAGTCGAGCCCAAAGCACTGGAGCCGTTGCCCGAAATTACACAAGACTCAGTGCAGCTCGTCACGACACCGATGGTTGGAAGCTGGCCATAAACGATGAGATCACGGGCGACCGAACCACCGTTTCAGCCAAGGCTGTGGTTAACGCGGCAGGCCCATACGCCGATGGGTTAAATGAACTCTTGCAGAATCAAACGGTTTCGAAACTGGCCTTTTCAAAGGGCATTCACCTTGTAGTTCGAAAGTTGACCGAAGATAACCGCGTCCTCGCATTCTGGGATGAAGAGGATCGCCTGTTTTATGTGATTCCGATGCATGACCGAAGCGTGATTGGAACCACAGATACTCGGGTTCAAAGCCCCGAAACCCACGTCACCGACGAGGACCGGGACTTCGTACTTCGGCAAATCAACCGTTCGATGAATTTGGCCGAACCCTTGACTCAATCCGACATCGTTGCCGAGCGCTGCGGTGTTCGCCCACTAGTGGTCAGCACTCCTCGGCAAAGCAAGAAGTCTGCTGAAATCGATTGGCACAAACTTTCGCGCAAACATGCCGTGGAGGTCGACAAGACTCGCAACATCATCACCATCTTCGGCGGCAAGTTGACCGACTGCCTAAATGTTGGCGAGGAGCTTCGTCACGAAATTCAGGGGCTTGGTTTCAAACTGAAACCCAACGCCTGGTATGGCGAAGATAACAAAGTCGGTGCTTTGAAATTGGGCAAACTGCTTGAGTTGAAAATCAAGGATGCCGAAGTTCGTGGACGAGTTGCTCTTGGGCTCTGGCGCCGACACGGAAATGTTGCGGTTGATATTGTGATTGGTTGGACCGGAGCAGATGTTGCCGAAGTGTTCGAGGGTCTTGGTTTTACCGCTGGTGAGCTTCGCCACATCGCCGCAAATGAAAATGTGCTGACCGCTGCAGACCTGCTTCGCAGAAGGACACCAATTGCTTTGCTGAGAACCAGCGATGAGTTGCAGAAAAACCAAATCCTGCAGGGCATCTTGGCTGAATTCTCATTGAATTAGCAGCAACTAAACCGCTTTCCAGCGGATTTTTGTGCTCGCCTTAAGCGATGCTAGGTTGGTGCGTTTTATTTGGGGTCCTAAGGTTCGGCCGTTCACTATTTCGGTGGCCGGGCTGCTGGCAATGCTTTGGAATTTGTCCACTCCGTCACTTTGGCAAGACGAGGCTGCAACCATCGGCGCCTCAAATCGTTCCTTACCCTCGCTGCTTCACCTAGTCACCAAAATTGACGCGGTACACGCGACTTACTACGCATTTATTCACTTTTGGGGTGGAGCATTCGGGTTTGGCGCATTTAGCCTGCGGGTGCCAAGCATCATCGCGGTGGCGGTTAGCGCCTACCTCCTTTTCCACCTCGCCCAACAGCTGGGTCTTGGCCTAAACGTGGCCACGTGGGCTTCGATAATTTTCTTGAGTCTGCCTAGAACGGAAATGTCTGGCAGCGAGGCCCGCTCGAATTCAATGACCGCAACGGTAATCATTGGCCTAACGATGGTTTTGATTTGGACCCTGAAGCGAGACACTAGCAAAGTTCGCTGGTTAGCCTTCGCAGGTTTGGCCGCGGTGGCCACATACCTCTTCATGTTTAACGCGCTGATTTTGATTGCCTATGCGATTTTCATTTTGATCAAGCACCGAAAGGCATTTTTACCGTTCGTTTTTGCCTCTGCGCTGGCCTTAGTCGCGTCATTGCCAGTGCTGATCTATGGCTATGCCGAGAAAAATCAGGTCGGTTGGATCACGGCCAAACCAATTTATCAATATGCCTGGGAAGCAATAATTGCGGTCGATTACAACCGCGCTTGGCCGATGGCCATCCTTGGAATTTCACTAGCGATTTTTGCAGTATTGAGGCGTGCCCCGCTTATTCTCATTTTGTGGGCGGCGTTGCCATCGACCCTGCTGTTATTGGTCTCGTTGACGATTCACCCCTATTTCGTCGACCATTACCTAACCTTCACCACCGGTGGAACCGCTCTGCTAATTGCCTATGGGCTGTCCCAACTTAAACTGCCCGGGAAGCCTTTGGAGGCACCACAAACTCGACTTCTGCAAATTTTTGTTGGTGTGCTCATCGGTGCTTTGGCTGTTCCTAGCTTTATTGCCAGCCGCGAGCCCCTGGCCAAGGGCACAGAGTGGGCCAGAATTGCCACGACCATCAACCAGATTTCGAAGCCGGGGGATGGAATTCTGCTGCCCGATGCCGTTTCGCCAGCATCGCGCTCACTTGACCTCATGATTGTGGCTTATGCGCCAGAATTCGCTGGCCGAATCGACCTCACCCTCAAAGCCACACCAGAGTCGACAGACCGAATCTTTGGAAAGCGTTGGCGTGAGGTAGATGCTCCCGAACCCGCTAGTAATAGGGTGCTCATGGTCAGCGATCCCGCAGATAGAAGTTCGATGCTGGAAAAGGCTCCGTCGTGGTTGCAAAGCAAATTCAAATATGTTCGAACCATAAAATTTGATACCGCTTCGATTCGAGTCTTCGAGCGAATCTCATAGGCGCATTTATCTGAACCGGAATGCTGGGATAATCAAATAATGCCGAACCTACCTACAGAACTGCGACCGCTCGAAGAGTTGCGCGAGCGACACAGCTCAAAATGGCGCCGATTCAACCGAGACGTCTTGCCAATGCACGTTGCCGAGATGGACTACGAGATTGCCCCCGGCATCAAATCGCTGCTTATCGATTTCGTCACGCGTTCTGACGTCGGTTACCTAGGCCCGATCCCCGAGGTTGGGGAGGCTTTTGCCGGCTTCGCTAAACGGCACTGGGATTGGGAAGTAGCCCCAAGTGATACTCGCATTGCTACCGACGTCGGCGTCGGTTCAGTCGAGATTCTTCGAGCCGTGGCCAAGCCAGGCGATAAGGTGCTGGTCAACTCTCCGGTCTACAGCGCCTTCTACAAATGGATTGAAGAGGTGGGCCTCGTTGCAGTCGATGCCCCATTGATCCGCGAAAAAGTTGGCGGCGCAACCACCGGTGCCGGCAGTGATGAACCAGATTCATTCGCCAAACCGGTCACCCTTTGGCGCCTAGATGTAGATGCAATTGAACAGGCTTTCAAGTCTGGCGTGAAGTTGTTCTTGATGTGCAACCCGCATAACCCAGTCGGCCGCATGCACACCGCGGCAGAACTTCGCCAGGTGGCCCACCTCGCTGACAAATACGGCGTTTTGGTGATCAGCGATGAAATTCACGCACCGATGGCTTTCCCGGGTGAAACCTTCACCCCATACCTGTCCGTCTCGGATGAGGCTAAACGAACCGGCGTGACCGTTACCGCCGCTAGCAAGACTTTCAATCTAGCGGGGCTGAAGGCCTCAATCATCGTCACCCAGAGCGATGAGGTGCGCGAGAAACTTGCCAAATTGCCAGAGGCGCTGCACTGGAGGTCTTCGCTTTTGGGTGCTTTTGCCATGGTGGAGGCTTTTGAGAACGGCGACGCTTGGCTTAAAGGCACCATGATGACATTGACCGATTCACGTCGCCTCTTGGCAGCCGAAATTGCAGAAAAACTTCCGACGGTTGATTTTCACCTGCCTGAAAATGGCTACCTGGCTTGGCTAGACCTGACTTCGCTGAACCTTGGTGAGAACCCGGCGGCGTTGCTTTTGGCCAAAGAAAAGGTCTCGTTCGTGCCCGGCGCAGATCACGGCAAGGACTACGACCAGTTCGTGCGCATCAATTTTGCCTGCCGCCCGGCCAGTATTCGCGCTGCAATCGACAAGATTGCAAATCAAGCCGCTAAGGCTGCCAAGAAATAATCGAAATGAAAAATGCCCACCGAATTCGGTGGGCATTTTTCATTGGAAGTGATGGGTTAGTGTCCCAGTGCCTGCTTTAGGTCGTGAATCAAGTCATCCGGGTGTTCAAGACCGACCGATAGACGCATCAGGTTCTCGGTGATGCCCATTGCCGCCTGCACCTCTGCCGACAGTCGTCGGTGAGTTGTCGATGCCGGGTGGGTGATCAGAGACTTGCTGTCGCCTAAGTTGTTTGAGATGTCAATGACCTTGAGTGCGTTCATGAACTTGAAAGTTGCGGCCTTGTCGCCATCGATTGCGAAAGCTACGGTTGACCCGCCACCCTTCATCTGCTTCTTGGCAAGCTCATGACCCTTGTGTGATTTAAGCAAAGGATATGAAACCAGCTTGATGCCCTTTTGCTCTGACAAGAACTCGGCCACCTTGAGTGCGCTTGAGTTCATGCGCTCAACACGCATGGTCATGGTCTCGAGAGACTTCAGCAAAACCCAAGCGTTGAAAGCGCTCATCGATGGGCCGGTGTGACGAGCAAACGGCATCACCTTGGTCTTGATGTATTCGCGAGAACCCAAAATCGCCCCGCCAAGAACGCGGCCCTGGCCATCGATGTGCTTAGTTGCCGAATACATGACCACGTCGGCACCGAGTTCAAGCGGTTTTTGCATGACGGGCGAGGCCATGACGTTGTCGACAACCACGGTTGCACCCACCTTGTGGGCCAACTTGCTGACCATGGCAATGTCCACGATTTCCATCAGCGGGTTTGAAGGTGACTCAACAAAAACAACCTGGGTCGGCTTGGTTAGCGCGGCAGCCCAGGTCTTTTCATCGGTGCCCTCAACAAGTTCAAAGGTGACGCCCCAAGAAGGCAAGATTTCGGTCAGCACAACATAGCAAGAGCTGAACATCGATGCAGAGGCAACCACGTGGTCACCCTGCTTTACCAAACAGGCAACCGATGCGAACATGGCCGACATACCCGAGCTGGTTGCAAAGCAAGCTTCTGCGCCCTCAAGTGCGGCCATGCGCTCTTCGAACATGGCAACAGTCGGGTTAGAGAAGCGGCTGTAAAGGTGGTGTTCGGTCTCGTCCTTGAAAGAAGATTCGGCTTGTTCGGCTGAGTCATAGGTGAAACCAGAGTTTAGGTAAAGTGCTTCACCGGTCTCTCCGAAACCGCTGCGAGCCAACCCTGCGCGAACAGCAAGAGTGTCTTGGCGCAACTCCCAATCAGGCAGCTGGGCTTCGGTTAGGTCTGAATAGCCCCATGGGCGCGTTCTCTTGGTCATTACTCAATTTTAGTGCGTCGGCTTGGCCACTCAACCAGCAGCATTGCGGCAATCATGATGAGGCCACCGATGACGGTTTTCGCCTGCAACACTTCTTGACCGACGGCCACCGAAATTGCGGCGGCAAAGACCACCTCGCTGGTCAAGATGATCGCCACGCGCGAGGCATCCATGTGACCTTGGGCCCAGGTTTGCACGAAGAAGGCAATCGCGGTTGAGAAAACGGCGGTGAAAATGATGGCAAACCAGCCATCAAAGTCGACTGGCGCCTGAACGCCATCGGGGATGGCGCCGATCCAGCTAACCACCGCGGTAACCGCAAGCTGAACGACGGTGAGAGCATAGGCATTCAGACCTTTACTCCAGGCGCCAAGGCCGGTGATGTGAGCGGCAAACAGTAGGGCGCAAAGAATCACCCAAAGTTGCCCCGGCTCAATGGTCACGCCATTAATGGAAATCAGCGCAAGACCAACAGTTGCTAGCGCCACACCCCAAGCAACCTTGGCGCCTGCCTTTTGACCCAAAACTAGCCAACCAAGAATTGGAGTCAAGACCACATAGAGGCCCGTGATAAACCCGGTAATTGCCGCGGTGGTTAGAGCCAGGCCAATGGTCTGAGTGATGTAACCGCCACTGAGAAGAAGCCCAAGGATGACGCCTTTTTTGAGCAACTCTTTGTCAATCGCCTTGATAACCTGTGGGCGCACGGCAACCATAATTGCAGTCGCAATGGTGAAACGAAACGCTAGAAAATCAAAAAGTGGCTGGCGTTCGATGGCATCTTTCATCAAAACAAAAGCTGCGCCCCAAACCACGGCCACCAATACCAGGGCAATGGCGGCCCAATAGTTGCGTTTCATCCAGCCAGTCTAAGTCAGCGTTTACCGGTGGCCATGAACTTGGCCATCGATGGAAATACCAGCCCGTGCATTGGCCAAACCGCCCACCAGTAGGTGTGACCCAGCAGGCCCTTCGGGGCATAAATTGCCCGTTGCGTGACTGTGCAGGTGCCGTCGGCTTTTGCGGTCAACTTGAATTCGAGCCAGGCAAGGCCGGGCATCTTCATCTCGGCTCGGAGCCTCAACAGTGTTGGCCTCTCGATCATCTCGACCCGCCAAAAATCAAGTGCATCGCCAATCAACAGCGTATTTGGGTCGCGTCGACCACGGCGTAAACCAACGCCGCCGACAATCTTGTCCAAGAAACCGCGAAGTTCCCACGCCCAGGTGGCAGTTGAATATCCCTTATCGCCACCGATTGACTCGACTCGTTTCCAAACCGTCTCGATGTCGTCTTCTGACTCCACGACTCGCTCATCCTGATACAGCGTTCCACCGGCCCAGTTCGGGTCAGTTGGCAATGGTTCCGATGGTGAGCCAGGGAAAGATGCGTCAGACCAACGGGTTTCTACCCGAGCATCTTTGATTTTGGTTAGCGCCAATTGGACCGCCCGCTTAAATGGGGTCAAACCATCAGTAGGGTCGGGGATGAGGCTGCGAATTCGGTCGTCACTGGCCACGACCTCATTTTTCAAACTTGCAACTAGTCTGCGAGCCAGTGTGTAAGGCACCGGAGTGACCAGCCCAACCCAGCCGCTAGAAAGTCTTGGCGTCAAAACTGGAACTGGGATGATGATGCGCTTGCGAAGGCCGGCAGCCTCGGCATAGTTTTCCATCATTTGTTTATAGGTAAATATTTCAGGCCCACCGATGTCAAAAACCCCGGAAATTTTGTTATCCAACGCTGCCGCGCCAACCAGGTATCGCAGGACGTCGCGCACCGCAATCGGTTGAATTCGAACCTGAACCCACTTCGGAACCGTCATGATTGGTAGGCGCTCGGTTAGATAGCGCAGCATCTCAAAAGATGCGGACCCTGAGCCGATGACAACAGCGGCGCGAAGCTCGATAGTTGGGATTCCCGAAGCCCGCAAAATCGCGCCGGTGTCGGCACGAGATTGCATGTGCGGTGAAAGTTCCTCTGCCGGGGCGATGATGCCACCGAGATAAACAATTCGACCGACGCCTGAGGCTTTGGCGCATTTAACAAAATGCTCGGCAAGGACCCGCTCTTTGGCTTCGAAATCATTTTTCGACATCAACGCGTGCAGCAGATAATAAGCAACATCTACGCCGGCCATTGCTTGGGTCAAGGTGGCTTCATCATTTGCATCGCCTTCGGCGACCTCAACCCGGTCAATCCAAGGGTGGTCGCTGAGTCTGGAAGCGTTTCGCGCTAGGACTCGAACTCGATAACCGTGATTTAGGAGTTCGACAACCAAACGACCGCCGATATATCCGGTGGCGCCAGTCACCAGGCACAGGGCCGGCTGGCCCTGCGCGTTTTTCAGCACCGGCAAACCAGCGCTAATTATGTCGCTCATGTTGCCAGCCTAGACGGTTGGCGGCACCGCGGGCGAATAAGTTTCAATAGCAATGATTCGACGCTTTAGGCCATCCATTTTGTTGCTTAGATGTACGACCACCATCGATGCGGGGGCCAGAGATTTTGCTTCTAGAAGCACAGGTCTGTGATTGTCCTCGCCATATTCGGCAAGCGTTTCAAGAATGGTCGGCAACGCAGGCCGATGCGAACACAAAACCGATGCGGTGCCATCCTCGACTAAGTCGTGAACAACTTTTGCAGTTCGGCGTGGCCCTTTGGCATTGCCAAACTCGCTCAGCTGGTGACGCTCAATCAGAGTGAGCTTCTTTTTTGTCGCGTATGGCTGAAGCGTCGAGACGCAGCGAACCCAAGAGCTTGAAACCAATCGAGTTGGCGCGAAAGCCGAAAGCAAAGGAACCAGAGCCCTTGCCTCCAATAAACCAATCGGAAGGAGTGGGCGATGGCCATCATCAAGGCCTTTGCCGCCTTTCCAACTGGAACGTGGGGTAGCAGTGGCGTGACGGAGAACTATCACCGGCTTGGTTCGAAGATTTCCAAGAATGTAAAGATCTAGAAGGCGATCTAAAACCTCGCGGTCGAAGTCATAGGTCAGCAGCGAACGTACTTCTTCTGGTGTTTTCCACTCAACCTTGGCAACTTCTTCGGATGGTTGAAACTTTGAATTTGCCAGTGCCTTGTCGCTCACGCGGGCGGCCCAATAGTGGACTTCTTTGGGGATGCCGTTGCCAACTGTGTAGTGCACAATTTTTAGGCGAACGCCGAGCTTAATCTTGAGGCCGGTCTCCTCGCGAATTTCGCGAACCGCAGTCTGCGGCAATACTTCACCCGGATCTTGCTTTCCTTTTGGAAAGCTCCAGTCGTCATAACGTGCACGGTGAATTACCGCTACGAGAAGTTTCCCCTCAACCTCGCGCCAAAGAAGAGCCCCCGCAGCGTAGATAGTCATGCAGTCTTAGAGTTCCTCTTCGCATAAACATCATGCATAGTCTTATCCTGCACATCGATCAGCGGCTGCCCATCGGCCCCATATTGGTGGCGGGTCCAGGCGCCATCTGAACCTAAGTGCCAGGTTGCGGCGGTGTCAGACATTGCCAATTCAAACAGGCTCTGCATCTCACGGATGTGGTCAGCCTGAGATAGGCGGACCAAAGCCTCAACTCGGCGGTCTAGGTTTCGGTGCATCATGTCTGCGGAACCGATGAAAATTGCAGGGTCGCCGCCGCCGGCAAAGGCAAACACACGGGAGTGCTCAAGGTAACGACCCAGAACTGAACGCACGCGAATGTTTTCGCTGAGCCCCGAAACGCCTGGGCGAAGTGAGCACATTCCACGAACCAAAATGTCGACCGGAACTCCAGCGTTTGAAGCGCGGTAAAGAGAGTCGATGATCTGTTCATCAACCAAAGAGTTCATCTTGAGACGAATGTGCGCAGGCTTACCCGCAGCTTTATGCGCGATTTCGCGTTCGATTCTTTCGGTCAAGCCCTCGCGAACTCCGTTTGGCGACACCAATAGGGTCTTGAAGGTCGCATCAGGCGCATAGCCGGAAAGTTGGTTGAACAACTTGGTCAAGTCTTCACCGACGGCCTCGCGTGAGGTCAAAATGCCATAGTCCTCGTAGAAACGTGCGGTCTTTGGGTTGTAGTTTCCCGTTCCAACGTGACAATAGCGACGAAGCTGGTTGCCCTCTTGGCGAATCACCAGGGCCAACTTACAGTGAGTCTTCAAACCAACGATTCCATAAACCACGTGAACGCCGGCCTGTTCGAGTTTGCGAGCCCAGGCAATGTTGTTCTGTTCATCGAATCGAGCCTTGATTTCAACCAGTGCAAGCACCTGCTTGCCAGCTTCTGCCGCCGCAATCAGAGCATCAACAATTGGCGAGTCACCAGAGGTGCGATAAAGAGTCTGCTTAATGGCCAAAACCTTTGGGTCGGCTGCGGCCTCTTCAACAAATGCCTGAACGCTGGTGGCAAATGATTCATAAGGGTGGTGAAGCAAAATGTCACGCTGACGCATGGCATTGAAAATGCTGATCGTGTCATCTTCAACCGGCTTCAGGAATCGGTTGGTGATTACCTGGTGAGGAGGGAAGTGCAGTTCAGGGCGCTTGATGCCGGCAATCTCAAAAAGACCGGTCAGATCAAGTGGCGAAGGCAGGCGATATACGTCTTCCTCTGAAATATCTAGCTCACGGATGAGCAGCTCGAGCACCTGAGGGTTGATGTCGTTGGCAACCTCGAGTCGCACCGGTGGGCCAAAGCGGCGGCGAAGCAACTCTTTCTCCAGAGCGATAAGCAGGTTCTCGCCCTCATCCTCGTCAACCTCTAGGTCTTCGTTTCGAGTGACGCGGAAAGTGTGGTGTTGAAGCACGGTCATGCCCGGGAACAACTGGCCCAAGAATTCGCCGATGATGTCTTCAAGTGGAACGAAGCGCACATCCGAGACTCCGGTGTTGCCAGGAATTCGAACAAAGCGTGGAAGAAGTGGTGGAACCTTCACACGGGCAAAGTGCTCTTTTTGAGTTTGGTTATTGCGAATCACAACCGCGAGGTTCAGAGACAAGCCCGATATGTATGGGAATGGGTGAGCCGGGTCGACCGCAAGCGGGGTTAGCACTGGGAAGATCTGGTTCTGGAAATACTCGTTTAGTGAAGTTTTCTCGGCTTCTTCAAGGTTCACCCAACGAACAACCTTGATGCCCTGCTCCTTGAGCTGAGGCTTGATGTCATCGATAAAAGCCTTGGCATGACGCTCTTGCAGGCGGTGCGCCTCCTGGCTGATTTCAGTCAAAACATCTTGCGGAGACAGCCCAGAACTTGAAGTAACGGCCAGTCCGGTGGCGATTCGGCGCTTTAGGCCGGCAACACGAACCATGAAGAACTCATCGAGGTTTGAAGCAAAAATTGCCAAAAAGTTGACGCGCTCTAGGAGGTAAAGTTTTGGGTCTTCGGCCATTTCAAGCACTCGCTGGTTGAAGGCGAGCCAGCTCAGTTCGCGGTCTAGAAAGCGATCTGCCGCAAAGTTGTCTGCTGATTTAGGCAGGCTAATGGCCATGGTTTCTTCTGAAGACATAGAAGCAATCTTGGCACGCTTAGGTTGCCAAACGGTTAATCTTTGTCGAACTGACTCAAAGTTTGCTAGGCGTTGCTGGCACTAAATTCATCCGATGGCTCGGTGTTGAACCGGTAGCCAACGTTTCGAACTGTGCCAATTAGCGATTCCAAATCTTCGAGCTTTGCTCGCAGTCGACGGATGTGAACATCCACGGTTCTGGTGCCACCGAAATAGTCGTAGCCCCACACCTCGCTCAGAAGTTGGTCTCGAGTGAATACTCGTCCTGGGTGTTGAGCCAAGAATCGCAGCAATTCAAACTCTTTGAATGTGAGGTCTAGGGTGCGCCCGCCGGCCTTTGCCGAATAGCTGGCTTCATCGATGATTACTCCCGAAGCGTGAATCATCTGATCGGCCACCACGGTGCGAGTCAGGGCCAGGCGAATTCGAGCATCGATTTCGGCAGGACCGGCGTTATCGAGGATTATGTCGGCCACATTCCACTCGGAATTGATGGCTGCCAAACCGCCCTCAGTGACAATGACAATTAGGGGTGCAGATAATCCGGTGGTGTGGAGAATTTTGGCGAGAGATTTAGCGCCGGCTAAGTCGCGGCGCGCATCCAAGAAAATTAGGTCGGCGGCTGGGGCGTTAACCAGGCTTGCCGGTTCAGCTGGAATTTGCCTAACTCGGTGACTGAGCAGGCTCAGGGCAGGCATGACTTGTTGTTCTGCGGATGCAGCAAGAACAAGAAGTTGCGCCATTTTCTCTCCAAATCGCTTACCTAAGTCTAACGGTTCGATTTTGGCTAATAAAAGGGATGACTTGCTCAGCCAAAAAGCGGGATTGCCAATGCCTTAAGGCATGATTGAACGGTGAGGAACAGTTGGTTGCGAATAATCGCCATTTGGATCGTTGTGACGATCTTGGCTTTCGTGGCAATTCAGAATTTAGAGTCTGAGCAAGCCTTCGTTTGGTTTGGTGCAATTCTTGCCGGCTCAATCGCCTCGGTTTCCATTGCGCATTTGGTGCGAGCAGCACCTCAAGGATTTGTTCGTGAGTTGATTTACGCCGGCGGCGGAAGCTATCTGATTCTTGCTGTGGCAAGCATCTTTGTTTTTTGGAAAGGCTAGACTTTAACCATGTTGTTAGCACTCGAAATCTTTTTCACGGGACTATTGGTACTAGCGAGCCTTGCCATAGCAAGCATCTCGGTGCTAGTCCTTTATAAGCTCTTCAAGGGTCAGAAATAGTTGTTCGTCCTCCCAGAGGGTCTACCGCTTGAGCTCACCCCTTTTGCCTTCCTAGTTGGAAAGTGGGAGGGCACGGGCGTAATCAGCTTCAAGGCCAATGAATCGGATGAGTCTCCGACCGATCACGAATTCAAGCAGCGCGTGGAGTTTGCCCACGATGGAAGCAACGCTCTCACCTATATCTCATCTGCCGAGTTGCTAGATCAAGCTGGTAATGCACTGCCAAGCGAAATTGGATATTGGCGTCTTGCTCGCAAATCAGAGCCCGCAGATCACGGCCCTGGACTTCTGCCCGGCACAGGCGCGCCAAGCATCAAAACTCATGAAGATCTAGAGAAACTTCGTAATGCCGAGGGCGGCTTCGATGTTCAGGTTTCGACCCTGCACCCGGGAGGTGTTGCCGAGCTCTACAACGGCAAAATCAAGGGTGCCCGACTAGATCTTGCGTCGGCAGCAGGCGCTGCCTTCGAGACCGCCAAAACCTATCGTCACTCAACCCGACTTTACGGTCTAGTTGAAGGCGCCCTGCTCTGGGTTTGGGAGATAGCTTTGCCTGGCGGAGAACTCAAGCCACACGCATCTGCCCGCCTCGAACGAGTCGAGTAACCATGAGCAGTGCGGTGCAGGGCAGTTTCGGTAACCCACTTATTGAACAGCGCAAGCTCGAAGAGGGTCTTGCGGTTGTGAACCTTGGCGCTCGCGGCATCATCACGGTGACCGGCCCAGACAGACTCGACTGGCTTCACTCTTTATTGAGCCAGAATCTAAAAAACCTCAAGCCCGGCCAAAGTGCCGAAGCTCTTTTGCTTGATCCTCACGGACACATCGAACAGGTCATTCATTTCTTGGATGACGGGCTCACGTCCTGGCTGATTGTCGAAGCTGAGGGGCGGGAGTCTCTCTTGAAATGGCTTGGCAAGATGGTTTTCAGAATGAAAGTCGAAATCGCTGATCGTTCAGAAGACTTTGCGGTGATTGGCAGATTCATCCGTGGCGAAGGTGCCGAGCCTGAACTTGCCCAAGCGGCACGTTCAAACGATGTGAGCCTCACCTGGGTTGACCCTTGGCCCGGAGTTGTAACCGGGGGAGTTCGATATTCGCGCGCCTGGCCGGCCAAATGGCCGTGGACCGAAACTCTAGTTGAACCGCAAAACCTCACGGCTGTTTTTGAAGAATTCGAAGCTGCGGGCACGCTAGCCTATGACGCACTTCGAGTTGCCGCTCACCGTCCACGCCAACTTGGCGAAGTCGACGATAAGGCGCTTC
>Ga0228699_1000361_pt1 | contig 36486 bp, 38 predicted proteins | sample McNCre217_Aug_MG_FD_178016 | JGI IMG/M metagenome (GOLD analysis project Ga0228699, IMG submission 178016) | Freshwater microbial communities from McNutts Creek, Athens, Georgia, United States - 2-17_Aug_MG | ecosystem: Environmental > Aquatic > Freshwater > Creek | place: USA: Georgia... | reverse complement strand
GTGTGACCACTTGCCAGAACAAGCCTTCTACATGGTCGGTACCATCGACGAAGCGTTCGAAAAAGCTAAGAAGATCTGAGAGATCCTATGAGTACCATCCACGTAGATGTCGTCAGCGCAGAAGAGTTGATCTTCTCCGGCGAAGCCACTTTTGTGGCTTTGCCAGGCGAGGCGGGCGAGCTCGGTATTTATCCGCGCCACACGCCGCTGATTTCACGCATCCGTCCCGGTTCGGTGCGCATTCACACGGCTGATGGTGGTGAAGAGTTTGTTTTCGTAGCAGGCGGCATTCTTGAAGTGCAACCCGACTGCGTCACCGTCATGTCTGACACCGCTGTGCGCGGCAAAGACATGGACGAAGAAAAAGCAAACGCAGCCAAACTCGCAGCTGAAGAAGCCGTGAAGAACGCAAAATCAGAAGTCGATATCGCCCGTGCTCGTTCCGAGCTGGCCATCTTGGCGGCTGAATTGTCGGCCTTGCGCCGCTACCGCGCTCACAAGTAATTGTTGTGCGCGTCAGCGTTCAAAAGCCCCTGCCTCGCGGTCGGGGCTTTTTTATTGCCCAAAAATAAGTGGACAATTTGCACCCATGCCTAAAGCCAAACTCCAAGCAGCCACTGTCGGTGGCACTGCCGACGCCATTGAGAGCCAGTTTTACGAAGCCTTGCAAACAGGCGACATCGAAAAACTCATGCGCTGTTGGGCCGATGAAGACGACATCGTGTGCGTGCACCCAGGCGGCCCCCGCCTGATCGGCAGCGCCAGCATTCGTGCCGCCTTTGAAGCCATGTTTGCGAATGGCACGATTGCCGCACGTCCAGAACATGTGTGCAAGGTTGAGTCGCTCACCAGCGCCATGCACAACGTGATTGAACGCGTGGCCTTGCTCACCACCGATGGCGCGCAAGAAGCCGTGGTGGTGGCCACCAATGTTTATCAGCGCACGGCACAAGGGTGGCGCATGGTGGCGCATCACGCCAGTCCAGGCACAGCGCCCACACACGCCGAAGCGCACGAAGCGCCACAGGTCTTGCATTGATTTGGGACTACCGCGCGCCTTGGTGGTTGCCAGGCGGAAATCTTCAAACGATTTACGCCGCCAAACTCGCGCGTCGCTATTCAGGTCCCAAGCCGCAATGGTCACGTGAACGATGGGACACACCCGACAGTGATTTTGTCGATGTCGATTGGCGCGTTGAGGAGATCCCGCTTACACAAGAGGCCCCGCTGCTGGTGCTGTTTCATGGCCTAGAAGGCTCATCCAGCAGCCACTACGCAGAAGCGTTTGCAGAAGAAACGCGCACGCGCGGTTGGGGCATGGCGGTGCCGCACTTTCGCGGCTGCAGCGGCGAACTCAACTTGGCTCCGCGCGCCTACCACTCGGGTGATTTTGAGGAAATTGCTTGGATGCTCAGTCGCTTTAAGCAGCAGCACCGTGGCCCTGTCTTTGCCGTGGGCATTTCTCTGGGCGGCAACGCACTCATGCGCTGGGCGGGAGAGATGGGGCACGCCGCTGCCCAAATGGTGAATGGCATTGTTTCCGTGTGTTCGCCCATTGATTTAACGGCCAGCGGCAATGCCATCGACACCGGGTTCAACAAAGCGGTGTATGCCCGCATGTTTTTGGCGACGATGAAACCACGCGCCATGCAAAAGTTGCAGCAATTCCCTGGCCTGTTCGACCCGCTCGAACTGATGGCGGCCAACACCCTTTACGCGTTTGACGATGTGTTCACAGCGCCATTACACGGCTTTCGTGGCACCGCTGATTATTGGGACCGCGCCAGTGCCAAGCCAGGCCTGTCGCGTGTGCAAGTTCCCGCATTGGTGCTGAATGCACGCAACGACCCATTCATTCCTGCCAGCAGCTTGCCGACTCAGGACCATGTGAGCGATCAGGTCACCCTTTGGCAGCCCAACACCGGCGGGCATGTGGGGTTTGCCTCCGGCCGTTTTCCTGGCGATTTGAAAGAAATGCCTTGGGCCGTTTCTGAATGGATGACACAACATGGATGACCTCGTTCACCAAGCCATGGCTAAATGGCCCAATGTGCCCGACTGCTACGGCTGGTTGGGGTTAGACGCACGCGGCGATTGGTACATGCGCGATGATCAAGTGCAAGCACTAGGTTCATTTACCCAAAGCAAAGGCTCACGCCTCGCGCATGAAAAACTGATCGCCTTCATTGGCCGCAACTACGAATCTGATAAGCAGGGCCATTGGTTTTTTCAAAATGGTCCGCAACGCGTCTACGTCGAACTAGAAGCCACGCCTTGGGTTTGGCGTTTGCAACCTGATGGCAGCATTCAATCGCACACAGGCGCCCATGCACGAATGCAGCGTTGCATCGTGGACGAGCATGGTCGTCTCTACCTAGACACCGAGCAAGGGTTTGGCTTGGTCCACACCCAAGACGTGCTGCAAGCCGCTGATTTGATCGAAAGCGGTTTGTGGGTGCCACAAGAAGTGCCAGCCAGCGAACTACCCAAGCGTTTTGGCTACGTGCGCAGCCCACAACAGGCACACGCTCAAAAGTGAAGGCGTAAAAAAACCGGCTCAAGAGCCGGTTTTTGCAAGAAGAGAATGCTTATTTGCCTTCAGGCTTCTTGGGTTCGGTGAACTTTGCACCGCCCGCGTTGGCCATGTAAACCACGCCACGACCGACTTCAAAGTCTTCGAAGTCGCCGCCGCCCTGTGGGCCCATGGCGCCTTTGCCTTTGAGGGCAGAGGTCAACAACGCGTCATAGCCTTTGCCGATACGAGGGCCCCAAGCGCCGGCATCGCCGAACTTAGGTGAGCCAGCAGCGCCGGTGGCGTGGCAAGCAGAACACTGCGCTTTGAACACGTCTTCGCCGCTGCGAGCCGCGCGGTTGGCATCTTTGATCTCAACAGAGCCGACCTTTTGAATGCGTGCAGCCACGGCTTCAGGTTCGTTGGAAGAGCCAGCCTGAGGTTTGTTGGCCGACGTCACGTACGCCACCAAACCAATGATGACGAACACAGGCAAGACAAATGAATACAACACAGCCATCAGGAGTTGCTTGGGGGTTTTGATAGGACCTGTGTGGTCTTCTTCGTGGTGTTGGTTGCTCATTTTTAAATCCTGTAGGAAGGGGCTCTAGAACTGAGGGAAATTATAGCGGGGCGCCTACAATGCCAAGTCACAAAAGCGCGGCTGTAGCTCAGTGGATAGAGTATTGGCCTCCGAAGGCGCTATGTAGCGCATAAGGGCCTGTTAAATACCAGTGAAATCAACGGTTTGCAGGGATTGCTGTCCACTTGATTCCACTTATTTCTACCGTAATCTTGGTAGAAAATTGGTAGTGCCAAATGGTCGCTCTCAAGCCAAAACGCATGTAAAACCCACCCAAAAATTGAGCGCAGACAACAAAATGTGAGAGCGTAAAAAAACCACCTATCGGTGGTCATTGCAAGTTGCTTCACTGGTCCGCCCGCCAGGAATTGAACCTGGAACCCAGCCTTCGGAGGGCTGTATGATATCCGTTTCACTACGGGCAGAAGACCGTCATTCTAGACCATAGGAGGCTCGGCAGTGCAGTTGGAAGATGTGCAAAACCACTTGAAAGCCTTATCAGGCGGTGGTTTGGTGTTGACAACTGAACAACTCGCGCGATGCCTTTCAATGAATCCGAAGGTCATCAGCAGAATGCTCACATGAGTAGCCAACCCACAACGCAGCAGATTAAAAACCAGCCAATTCGTAAGAATGGGCACCAGGCACAACGAAAGCGAGAGGCTTATTGTTCGGACCGCGCCTGGGAGTGGACAAGCACTTGAACCGAACTTGGTTAGTCCTTGTATTGACTAACCCCGGATAGATGTGGGACCCACACTGTTTCAGGAAAGCCCGAACCAACCAAACGCGGTTGGTAAGGGTGAAACTTTCCCGAAACCGTGTGGGGCAAGTCCTAGCCGTTTTCTGTACCCACCCATCTTTTCAAGGGGTAAACACCCTAGCGAAGCAGAGATAGTTCCCACGCGAAGCAAAGATAGAAATCATGCGAAGCAAAGACTGCGAAAGCAGTGTGGAACGATAGTGAAACAAAAAAGGACGGGCGCCCATTTTGGTGTTTTTACGCAAAATGAAATCGGCGCCTCCAAAACTTGACTTCCAATTTTTTTTTGCTTTCATGAGTAAAGGGGTCAAAAGCAAGGTGAGCCAACGGACGAGGGCGAACAACAGGGGGGAGGAAGCCAATCACCAGCACAGGAACCGCAATCAACCTTACCGCCACACTTGAAGAACAGATTCGGGCGCTGAGCATTGAACTGGATGACTGTCCTCTGGGTTCACTGGAAGCGAGGGCCATCACAGATGAAATCAACAGGCTTGTCGGGGAGCGCGGAAGACTGCCAATGGGGCCTCCTGTGAACTCGCATCGTAATAAGCCTAGGTAGCGATGGTCATTTTTTCTTGCGAGAGTTGGCGAGCGGTTTTGTGGGCATTGCGCCCATGCTCTTCCACATCTTAGCGCCGACTTCTGAGGGCCTAGCTTTGTGGTATCGCTTTAGGGTGTTCAAGTCGGAGTGTGCTGTGATTTTGGCAATCTCAATGTCAGTGAGATTTGTATCGGCAAAAAGTCTGGTGACGCCGGTGTGCCGGAAGTCATGAGCGCGCATATCTTTGACCTCTGCGTTTTTCCAGATCACGCGCATGCGCTTTGAGAGGTCGGTGGAAGACGCCCAAAACGGGAATACTTTCTCGTTTGCAGATCCAGCCCTTGTAAGCAAGCGTTCCTTCACGAGAGCGTAGAGTTCGGGGACCATGACAACATATCGGTCTTGCGTGCTTTCGTGCTTACGAGTTTTTTGGTGCTCTTTTGGAACGAAGATGTGGGACTTCCATGGTTCTTTGGCATCAAAAACAATCTGCTGCCAGGTCATATTCAGTGTCTCGCCCATGCGCATGGCGGAATGAATCTGAAACCGAATGATGTCCTTGTAGTGCTCGCTTTTCGTCCGCATCAAGTCGCATGCATTCAGCAAACGGTCTAACTCACCGTCAGCTAACTCAACCACTCTGTCGCGCGGTTTTTCCCATGCTGGTGGTGGCGGGTTGTCTTGGAAGGGCTTGTTGTCGAAGTGGTAACGATTTCTCTTAGCGTGCCACATCAAGCAAGTCCGGATGGCGTAGTAATACTTGCGGATTGTGGACGGACTGAACTTTCGGCGCACCAGTTTTCCATCAACCTCAACCATTGAGCCATTGAAGTAAGGGTGCGGTATTTTCCAGTGAGCGGGTCTTGGGACTTCCGTTTCACGCATTCCATCAAGAAATAGCTCTAACGAGGTGGAATCAAACTCGCGCAGCTTCACTTTGCCGATGAGTTGAACCAAGCGCTCCATGCGTGCTTTTTTCTCTTCATTGAGTTTTCCGTCGTGGATGTAGTCCTTGAAGATTTTGCTCAGCGAGAGCTTCTTCATCTTGGAAACATCAACTGGCTCACCTGTGAACAGTTTGTTTTCCTGTTCCTGAATCCATTTGGCCGCTCTCTCTGGCGTGTCAAAGGTTGCAGTGTCTGTCTGCCCATTTTTTCGCACTCGGGCGAGATAGGTGGTTTTCTTCAGGCCAACTTGCGCGCGAACCTTGGGAGGGAGGCTTGTGGTGGGCGATGCCTCTTTTGCTCTACTGGACTGTTTGGAGCTCATGATGGTAGAACTTGGTAGAAAATGCCAATATTCTAGCGTGACAGTTCAGTAACTCATTGATAAATAAGGAAAAATATAAATTAGACTTGTGCCCTCCGAAGCCAAGGGTCGTGGGTTCGATCCCCGCCAGCCGCACCAAACTTTAATTCGCACTCTTTTGGGAAACTTACAAATGACGACTCTTCGCCGCACCGCCTTGATGACTTTGGTCGCTTTGGCCTCCGCTTCGGGCTTTGCCGTTGCACAAACTGCCAAAGAAGTCAAAGTGGGCTACGCCTTGGCTGTCAATTCACACTATGGCGCAGCAGCGCAAACTTGGGCTGATTCGGTTGAAAAGTCGACCAAAGGTGCCTACAAATTCAAGCAGTTCCCAGCCAGCGCCTTGGGCGGTGAGCGCGAGCTGATTGAAGGTTTGCAACTGGGCACCGTCGAGGCCGTGATCGTGTCCACAGGCGCGTTGAGCAACTTTGTGCCTGAAGTGGGCGTGGTTGACATTCCTTTCTTGTTCCGCGACACCGCCCATGCCCGCAAAGTGTTGGACGGCGAGTTTGGTCAAGACTTGCTGACCAAGTTCAAAAAGCGCGGCCTCATTGCGTTGGCTTGGGGCGAGCAAGGTTTTCGCCACTTGAGCAACAACAAGCGTCCTGTGACCAAAGCCGAAGACATCAAAGGCATGAAGATTCGCGTCACAGAAAACCCTGTGCACATTGCCGCATTCCGCACGCTCGGTGCGTCGCCCACGCCCATGGCTTGGCCTGAGGTGATTGGTGCCTTGCAGCAAGGCACGATTGATGGTCAAGAAAACCCTGTGTCGGTGTTCGTGTCTGCCAAGTTGTGGCAAGTGCAAAAACATTTGTCGTTGACGGCCCACGTTTACGCGCCAATGGCTTTGATCGTGTCGCCCGCCTTCTTTGGTTCTTTGACCGATGCTGAAAAAGTGGCCTTCATCGAAGGCGCCAAAGCCGGTGCTTTGGCGTCACGCAAGTTCGTGGACGATGTGGAGAAGAAGGCTGTGACCGAAATCCAATCGCACGGCGTGCAAGTGGTCACCAAAGTGGATGTGGCGTCTTTCCAAGCGGGTGTGGCACCTGCTTACAAGCAATACGCTGCCAAGTTTGGTCAAGCCACCATCGACAAAATCGCACAAACCAAATAAGCCAAGCTTCGTTTGCATACTGCGCCCGGACATGTCCGGGCGTTCTTCTTTTCTCTTTTAAAACAGCACTTGCTGTGAACGCACATGTTGAACCGATTTGAGCGCGTGTTGGTGGCCACCAACCGGTGGGTGTTGATTCTGTTGTTGCTGGTCATGTCCTGCATCGTGTTTGCCAACGTGGTGTTGCGCTACACCACGGGGGACTCCATCGTTTGGGCCGAAGAGGTGGCACGTCACATGATGATTTGGGTGACGTTCTTAGGCGCAGGCTTGGTGCTGCGTTTTGGTGGCCATGTGGCCATTGATAACTTTCACTTGGTCGTCGGTGAGCAGGGGGCACGCGTGGTGCGCGCGATCGTGGCATTGGGCCTAGGCGTTTTCTTTTTGGTGATGATGTATTTCTCCATCCTCTACGTCTGGGCGACGCGCTTTCAAACCACAGCCGCCACAGACATTCCGATTGCTTGGATTTATGTCGCCATGCCCGTTGGCTTTTTGCTGCTCTTTGTGCATTTGCTTTTCATCGTGCGCGGTTACATCGGCCACGGCAACTACATCACTTCAGACGAGATGGATGCTGAATCCGCAGCCTCACTATGACACTCACACTTTTCATCGCAGCCGTTGTGCTGATGACCCTCGGCTTCCCCGTGGCATTTGCACTCGCCATTTCCGCGTCCCTCGCCGTCTTTGTGGGCGGGCGCTACCCGCAGTTGGTGGTGTTCAAAGAGATGTTCACGGGCATCGACAGCTTCCCGCTGATGGCGGTGCCGTTTTTCATTCTGGCCGCTGAGCTCATGTCGGGCGGCGCACTCACCTTGGTTTTGCTGCGCTTTGCATCGCAATTCGTGGGGCATTTGCGCGGCGGTTTGGGCTATGCCAACGTGTTGTCACTCACCTTGTTTTCTGGCATCTCCGGCTCGGCTTTGGCAGATGCCGCAGGCCCCGGCTCCATGATGGTGAAGATGATGGAGAAAGCGGGTTACTCGCGTGCCTACGCTGCAGCGTTGACGTCGAGCACAGCCATTGTGGGCCCCATCATTCCGCCGTCCATCAGCATGATCATTTATGCCATGCAGGACGAACAGGTGTCTGTGGGCGGCTTGTTCATGGCCGGTTTCATTCCTGGCATCTTGATCGCGCTGGCCATGGCCTTTGTGAACTGGCGCATTTGTCGCAAGCGCAACTACCGCTCCACCGAGCCACGTCCCTCCGCACGCGAAATGTTGGTCACCAGCTTCAAAGCCATTCCCGCGTTGATGTTGATTGTGTTGATCTTGGTGGGCATTCGTTTCGGCATCTTCACGCCCACCGAGGCTTCGGTGGTGGCGGTGTTTTACGCGCTGATTTGCGGCAAATGGATTTACCGCACCTTGGAGTGGAAGGCTTTGCCGGGCATCGCTGCACGCTCGTCGTTGTTGACGGCTTCGGTGTTGTTGGTGATGGCCACTTCGGCGGCATTTGCATGGGTGTTGACCGTTGAGGGCGTGCCACAGCAGGTGTCGCAAACCATCGTGGAATGGAACCTCTCGCCCGTGGCCTTCCTCATCGTGGTGAACATTTTGTTGCTGGTGTTTGGCATCTTCATGGAGCCCTTGCCGGGCGTGATGATTTTGGTGCCCATCTTGGCCCCCGTGGCTTTGGCCTTGGGCATTGACCCCACGCACTTTGCGATGGTGGTCATCGTCAACTTGACCTTGGGCATGATCACCCCGCCAGTGGGGGGCTTGTTGTTTGTCACCGCGGTGGCGACACGCGTGTCGATGGCTGATCTGACGCGCGAATTGCCACCCTTCTTGTTGGCGCATTTTGTGGTGTTGGTGTTGCTGACCTTTGTGCCCGAGCTCTCCACCTGGCTGCCGCACACCTTGGGCTTCTAAGCCAAACGGAAGTCCAACAAAAAAGGCTTTGCATTGCTGCAAAGCCTTTTTGTTTGGGGCGTCGCTGACGGTTTACGTGTTGGCTTTCAATTCCAACGCGCGGTCATACAGCGCGTTCTTCGCTTCGCCGCTGATTTCAGCCGCGACTTTGACTGCGGTTTTCAGAGGCAGCTCTTGCATCAAAATTTTCAGCAAGCGGTCATTGTCTGAGCCCGCCGCGCGCTCTTGTACTTGCGCGTGGACCACTAGGGCAAATTCACCGCGTGTGCGCTGCGCATTGCCCTGTAGCCAAGCTGCCAAATCTTGCGCCGCCACCGTGGCAATTTCTTCAAACTGTTTGGTCAACTCGCGGCCCACCGTTACGGGGCGCTCGCCCAGCACGCCCAAGGCGGTGGCCAGCGCCTCGATGCGATGAGGCGCTTCCAACAGCACTTGGGTGCGGGGCTCTTGGGCCAGCACCTCGACCGCGTGGCCGCGCTCGGTGGCTTTGGAAGGCAAAAAACCGACGAACACAAAACCAGACGAGTCATGTGCGGGCGTGCCGCAGGCACTCAACAGGGCCGTCACACTGCTGGCACCTGGCAAAGGCATCACACGCAAACCTGCGCTTTGCACCTGCCACGCCAAGCGTGCGCCGGGGTCACTCACGGCAGGTGTGCCCGCGTCGCTCACATAGGCCACGCGCTGCCCGGCTTGCAGGCGGCGAATCACTTCTTCGGCGGCTTCGGCCTCGTTGTGCTGATGCACGGCCAGCCAATGGGACGCGGATTTGTCGATGCCGTAGGCGCGCAGCAAAGTTTGTGAGTGGCGCGTGTCCTCACAGGCCAGCGTGTCGCAAAGACTCAGCACGTGCAAGGCACGCAAGCTGATGTCGGCCAAATTGCCAATGGGCGTGGCCACCACATACAGCGTGCCTGCAGGGTGGTTTTGGTTTGCGGCGGCGGCGTGCGCGGCAGACAAGGCGGAATCAAAGTTGGCGTTCATCAAGGAGATGCTGTGAACAAACCCGATGGTCAAACGCAAGTGCAAAAACTAGCGCGTGTGCAACTGCAATCAACCACCAAGCAAAAAGGAGATGCGGCCGAAGACCGCGCGTTGCAACATTTACAGACGCAAGGTCTGCAACTGGTGCAACGGAATTATCGGACGCCTGGGCGAGGCGGCGGCGAAATAGATTTGATCGTCCGCGACGCCGATGGCACGCTGGTTTTTGTCGAGGTGCGCCAGCGCGGCAGGCAAGACCACGGCGGGGCCTTAGCCAGCATCACGCCGACCAAGCAGCGACGGATTGTGTTTGCAGCCCGTCATTTCTTGTTGAAACTGAGCCAAACACCCCCATGTAGATTTGACGTGATCGCGGTTGAAGGCCAGGATTTGCACTGGTTCAAAGCCGCTTTTAATGCTTAAAGGTATCATTGCCCCATGCTTGAGCAACGAATTGAACAACACTTCATCGACTCTGCCGACCTGAAATATCAGGCCGCACAAGTCTTGTCTAAACCCATCGCCGCAGCCGTGTCTGCCGTGCTGGCCAGCGTCACCAGCGGTGGCAAAGTGCTGGCGTGCGGCAACGGTGGTTCTGCCGCCGACGCGCAACACTTTGCGGCTGAGTTTGTGGGCCGATTTGAACGTGAACGTCCAGAGTTGGGTGCCATCGCCCTCACCACCGACAGCTCCATCATCACGGCCATCGCCAACGACTACAGCTACGAACAAATTTTCTCCAAGCAAGTGCGTGCCCTCGGTCAATCGGGTGACGTGTTGTTGGCGATCACCACCAGTGGCAGCTCTCCCAATGTGTTGGCAGCCATTCAAGCCGCACACGAGCGCGACATGACCGTGGTGGCCCTTACCGGCAAAGGCGGCGGCAAGATGGGCCAAGCTTTGCGCGAAACCGATGTGCACATTTGTGTGCCGCATGACCGCACCGCCCGTATTCAAGAAGTGCACTTGCTGGCCATCCATTGCATTTGCGATGGCGTGGACGCGCAATTGCTGGGCGACTCAGAAAGTAAAGAATGAAAACTCAAATTGCAAAGCTCTTGTTGATTTTTGTGGCCGCTGTTCAGCTGTCAGCCTGCGCCCCTTTGGTGGTGGGTGGCATGGTCGGTGGTGCGATGGTCGCCAGTGACCGCCGTTCGCCTGGTATTCAGTTGGAGGACGAAGGCATTGAGCAGCGCAGCGCCACGGCCATTCGTGAAAATTTTGGCAGCAAAGAGCATGTCAACATCACCAGCTACAACCGCCAAGTGTTGATCACGGGTGAGGTGTCTACCGACACCGTGCGCCGACAAATCGAGTCATTGATTGGCCGCGTCGAAAACGTGCGCGCTGTGGTGAACGAGTTGGTCATTGGGCCAGCCTCTAGCACGGGTGACCGCGCCAACGATGTGGTGTTGGTCGCCAAAGTCAAGGCGTCGATGGTGGACACCGAAGACGTGTTTGCCAACGTCTTCAAAGTGGTGGGCGAGCGCGGCACGGTTTACCTGATGGGCCGTGTGACCCAACGCGAAGCCAAACGCGCGACCGATGTGGTGCGTGGCGTGAGCGGCGTCAAACGCGTGGTGCGTGTGTTCGAGTACATCACCGAAGACGATTTGCGTGCCATGCAGCCCAAGCGTAGCGACTCACAGTCGGTGGATCTGAATGCGCCTAAATCCAATGCTTCGCAGCAACCCGTTGTGACGCCGATCAAATAGTCGCGCATGACCAATTAAAAAGCCCCGCATGCGGGGCTTTTTTGTGGGCGCTCAGGTTTAGCGCAAACGCTTGATCAAGCTAGACGTGTCCCAACGGTTGCCGCCCATTTTTTGCACGTCGCCGTAGAACTGGTCGACCATTTGCGTCACAGGCAACACTGCGCCATTGCGCTTGGCTTCGTCAAACACCAAGCCCAAATCTTTGCGCATCCAATCCACCGCAAAGCCGAAATCAAACTTGTCGGCCACCATGGTCTTGCCACGGTTGTCCAGTTGCCAGCTTTGCGCTGCGCCTTTGCCAATCACGTCGAGCACGAGGTTCATGTCGAGGCCCGCTTTTTGGCCAAAGGCAATGGCTTCGCTCAGGCCTTGTACCAAACCCGCGATACAGATTTGGTTGACCATCTTGGTCAGTTGGCCAGCGCCGGGTTCACCCATCAAGGTGAACGCACGAGAGAAGGCCATGGCCACAGGTTTGACGCGCTCGAACACAGGCGCATCGCCGCCGCACATCACGGTCAACAAACCGTTTTGTGCGCCGCCTTGACCACCTGACACAGGTGCGTCGATGAAGTGAATGCCCAGGTTCTTGGCGGCGGTGTAAATCTCGCGGGCCACATCGGCAGAGGCTGTGGTGTGGTCCACCAACACGGTGCCTGGCTCCATGCCAGCCAACATACCGTCTGCGCCTAACACCACCGAGCGCAAGTCGTCGTCATTGCCCACGCAGCAAAACACAATGCTGGCGCCTTTGGCCGCTTCGCGTGGCGTCAGCGCGCTTTTTGGGGCTTTGCTAGCCGCAAATTCTTTGACCCAAGCCTCGGCCTTGGCGGGCGAGCGGTTGTACACCGTCACCGCGTGGCCTGCTGTGGCCAAGTGGCCGGCCATGGGGTAGCCCATCACACCCATGCCGATGAAGGCAACGTGAGCAGAGGCGGTGGGTTCGTAAGTTTTGGCGTTGATGCTGGACATGGTTATTTCAGTAGAGGGTTGAACTGCGTTGAATCATAGGGGGTCAGTGCCGCCCTTGGTGTCACGCGGGCAACCTTGGATGTGCTTAGGCGATCAGTCCTTGGTGGCGGGCGTTTTGAAGCGCTTGCGCCATGCTTTGCATGCCATGTGCCGCCCCTGTTTGCTGGGTGCTTTGCATCTGTGCGGTTTTGCCCTCGCGAATCAGGTGACGAATGGCGGGGGTGGCCACCAGCGTTTCAAACACTGCCACGCGGCCATCGCCCGTCGGCGTGGGGCACAACGTTTGCGACACCACGCCCACCAACGCATCGCTGAGTTGGGTGCGTACCAAGGTTTTTTCGTGTGCATCAAACACATCCACCATGCGCTCCACTGTGGCCGCCGCGCTGCGCGTGTGCAGACTGGCCAGCACCAAGTGTCCCGTCTCAGCGGCGGTGAGGGCGAGGCGAATGGTTTCTAGGTCGCGCAGCTCACCCACCAAAATCACATCGGGGTCTTCGCGCAAAGCGGCGCGTAACGCGTGCGCAAAGCTGTGGCTGTGCGTGCCAATTTCGCGCTGGGTAATCAGGCATTGATCGCTGGTGTGCACAAACTCAATCGGGTCTTCCAGCGTCACGATGTGTTGCTGCGTGCTGGTGTTCAGGTGTTGCACCATGGCGGCCAAGGTGGTGGATTTGCCAGAACCCGTTGGCCCTGTCACCAGCAGCAAACCAACTTGCTTGAGCAAGTCCGGCAGCACACGCGGTGCGTGTAATGCTGCCAGCGTGGGCGCGCCGCTGGGAATGTGGCGCATCACCGCCCTGCAGCCGTGTTGTTGCATGAAGGCGTTGGCTCGAAAACGCCCCAGCTCGGGCACGGCAAATGCGAAGTCAACTTCATGGCCTTGCATGAACTGCGCGTGTTGTGCTTCGTCCATCAAGTCAGTCAACATCCTTTGTAGCGCTTCATGCGCGAGCGGGTGAGACGTGGTGGGGCCTTGCAGCGGCGTCAACACGCCTTGCGCGCGTACCTTGGGCGCCAGCCCTGCCGACAGGTGTAAATCAGACGCGTGCTGCGCGACCGCTTGGGTGAGGAGTTCATTCAAAGTCAGCGCTGTGTGGGGCATGCCGTTCTCCTTGTTAAAGTTGTACCCAAGATGAATACGCTAGACCACGTGCTACACGACAAACTCCACGCGGTGCAAACCCGCATTGCAGCGGCCTGTGCCGCGAGTGGCCGCCCTGCGAATGCGGTGCAACTATTGGCAGTTTCTAAAACGTTTAGCGCCGACGATGTGCGCCAAGTGGCCGCCTGTGGTCAGCGCGATTTTGGAGAAAACTACATCCAAGAAGGGGTAGACAAAATCACCGCTTTGCAAGGTGTTGCACCCGCGTTGGTGTGGCACTGCATTGGTCCTATTCAAAGCAACAAAACCAAACTGGTGGCCGAGCATTTCGATTGGGCACACACCGTGGACCGCCTCAAAATCGCACAGCGTTTGAACGATCAACGCCCTGCGCACTTGGCGCCGTTGAACGTGTGTTTGCAAGTCAACATCGACGGCGGCGAAACCAAATCAGGCATTGCACCTGTTGATGTGCTGGCGCTGGCCGCCGAAGTCGCCAAGTTGCCTCGCTTGACCTTGCGCGGCCTGATGACCATCCCCGACCCTGTGGAAGGCTTTGAGCGCCAAGTGGCCGTGCACGCCAAAGCACGCGCCTTATTTGACGAGGTGAAAACCGCATTGAATCTGCCTCAGTTCGACACCCTGTCGATGGGGATGACGGGCGACCTAGAAGCTGCCGTCCACGCAGGCAGCACGATGGTGCGGGTGGGGACGGCGATTTTTGGTGGGCGAAGTTACGCCGCTTAAAAGCGCAACAAATTAAAACCGCGGCAAATCCGGATGCTTGATCTGCCCCGCGCGCACCAACATCTTGCCGTATTCGGCACAGCGGTGCAGGGTGGGGATGACCTTGCCGGGGTTCAGTAAACCCTTGCTGTCAAAGGCGCGCTTGACGCCAAACATCTGTTCGTTTTCTTCGGCGCTGAACTGCACGCACATGCTGTTCACCTTCTCGATGCCCACGCCGTGCTCGCCCGTCACCGTGCCGCCCATGGCCACGCTGGTTTCCAAAATATCGGCGCCAAACTGTTCGCAGCGGTGCATTTGGTCTGGGTCGTTGGCATCAAACAGAATCAGCGGGTGCAAGTTGCCATCGCCTGCATGGAACACGTTCAAGCAGCGCAGCTGGTATTTCTTTTCCATCTCTTGAATGGCTTGCAGGATGTCGGCCAAACGCTTGCGCGGGATGGTGCTGTCCATGCACATGTAGTCGGGGCTGATGCGGCCCGAGGCGGGAAACGCATTTTTCCGGCCGCTCCAAAACTTCATGCGTTGGGCTTCGTCACGGCTCACGGTGATGGCCGTCGCGCCACAGCCGCGCAGCACCTCGCTCATGCGACCAATTTCTTCTTCCACTTCTTCTGGCGTGCCGTCACTCTCACACAGCAAAATTGCGGCGGCGCTCAGGTCGTAGTCGGCGTGGACAAAGTCTTCCACAGCAGCGGTCATGGGGCCGTCCATCATTTCTAAGCCGGCGGGGATGATGCCTGCGGCAATCACCGCAGCCACCGCGTCACCTGCTTTGCGCACATCGTCAAAGCTGGCCATGATGCAGCGCGCCAGTTGGGGCTTGGGCACGAGCTTGACGGTCACCTCCGTGGTCACCGCCAACATGCCTTCGCTGCCCACGACCACGGGCAACAGGTCGAGACCCGGTGTGTCGAGTGCATCGCTGCCAAACTCAATCGGCTCGCCCTCGATGGTGAAGCCTTTGACCTTGAGCACGTTGTGCACGGTGAGGCCGTATTTCAAACAATGCACGCCGCCCGAGTTCTCGGCCACGTTGCCGCCGATGGTGCAAGCAATTTGGCTGGAGGGGTCGGGCGCGTAATACAGCCCGTATTGCGACACCGCTTCGCTGATGGCGAGGTTGCGCACGCCGCACTGCACCACCGCAGTTCGAGCGATGGGGTCGATGTTGAGGATTTGGTTGAACTTGGCTAACGACAGCGTGACGCCCATGGTGTGCGGCATCGCGCCACCCGACAGGCCGGTGCCTGCGCCACGTGCGACCACAGGCACGTCTAGTGCGTAACAGGTCTTGAGCACGGCTTGCACTTGATCCACCGTCTCAGGTAAGGCCACGCACATGGGGCGAGCGCGGTAGGCGGTGAGGCCGTCGCACTCGTAAGGCACGGTGTCCTCGGTGGTGTAGAGCAGGGCGTGCTGGGGCAGCACTTGCAACAGGGCTTGCACAACCTGTGCTTGGCGCTCGGCGCGGGCAAGGGTGGTTTGCTGGTCGTTTGACAGTGGAGCGTTCATGTCAGGGACTTTACGGCAAAACTTGGGGTTGGCGTGTGAAGAAAGTTACAGCTTGCGTTGAAAAGGTTTTGTGTTTGTCGCTTTGGGGGGCAGTTGCCTCGGTGCTCGCTGCCTTACGGGGTGAGCGGTACAAACTGCGGCTTACATCGCTGCGCGACGAATGGCGCCGCAATTTGCACCGCTCACCCCGCAAGGCGGGGTATTGCGCTCGAAGGCCAGTAGAAGTGGCTTAGCAGCGTTGGTCGACGAATGTTCACCAAAAGGTATGTGTTTCGTGACGCTAGTTCAGATGTCGTGAATGGGAGGGGCCGGTACCGTCATACGGCGCCATTCGTCGCGCAGCGATGTAAGCCGTGTGGCGGTACCGGCCCCTCCCGTTCACAGCGAGAGGAAAAGTAAAAAAGCTTAAGGAACAGCCTTCTTCAGCCAATCCGCAAAAGCCGCACACTCCCACCGGTCCATCGCCCCTGTGCGCCAACACAGGTAATGCCCATGTGGGCTAGGCACTTGGCGCGGGAAGATGCGCACCAGCGTGCCGTTTTCAAGCCACGGCGCACCCAGTTTCAAACGCACCAAGCCAACGCCCAAGCCTTGCGCTGCGGCGTCGCACATCAAACCGATGTCGTTGAAGCTGCTGCCGTCAATCGGCTCGGGCCAGTCTTGGTCGTGCGCGGCAAACCAGGTGCGCCAAGGCTCCAAGGGGCTGCGCAACAGTGTGGCATCGGCCAAGTCTTCGGGGGTTTCAAATGGGCCGTGTTCGCGAATGTAGGCGGGTGAAGCCATAGGCGTCACGTCGTCTTTCATGATGCACACATGCTCGACATCGGCGTAGCGGCCGGTGCCAAAACGGATGGTCAGGTCGGCGTCTTCGGCCACCACGTCCAGCAGCGGAATGCTGACTTGCAGGATGATGTCAATCTCGGGATACGCGTCTGCAAACTGGCGCAGGCGCGGCATCAAGATGGAGCGGGCAAAAGTGGGTGTCACGGCCAAGCGCAGTTTGCGTTTGCCTGGGGTGGCGTTGCCATCTTTGCCAGGGAAGCGCTCAAGAATGGACAAGCCTTCGCGCACATGGGCCAAGTATTCGCTGCCTTCGGTGGTGAGCGAAAAATCTGCACGGCCAAAGAGCTTGACGCCCAACAACTGTTCGAGCTGCTTGACGCGGTGGCTCACCGCGCTGGGGGTCACGCATTGCTCTTCAGCGGCTTGCGTGACCGAACGCAACCGCGCCAAGGCCTCAAACGTGAGCAAGCACTGAATGGGCGGGATGCGGCTGGTCATGTAGGTTTATTTGAAGATGACGGTCTTGTGGCCGTTCAACAGCACGCGGTGTTCGCTGTGCCATTTGACAGCGCGAGCCAGCACTTGGCTTTCAGTGTCACGGCCTTGGGCGGTGAAGTCTTCCACGGTTTTGCTGTGGTCCACGCGGGCCACGTCTTGCTCAATGATGGGGCCTTCGTCCAAGTCAGCGGTCACGTAGTGGGCGGTCGCGCCAATCAGTTTCACGCCACGGTCGTGCGCTTGGTAATAGGGCTTGGCGCCTTTGAAGCTGGGCAAGAAGCTGTGGTGAATGTTGATGGCGCGGCCTGACAACTTCTTGCACAAGTCGTCGCTCAAGATTTGCATGTAGCGGGCCAGCACCACCAGCTCTGCGCCTTCGGCTTCAATCACTTCATACGCTTTGGCTTCGGCTTGTGCCTTGGTCGCTGCCGTGACGGGGATGTGATGGAACGGCACGTTGTAGCTTGCGGCCAGTTGGTAGAACTCGCGGTGGTTGCTGACGATGGCGCGAATGTCCAAAGGCAGCAGGCCGCTTTTGACGCGGAACAACAAGTCGTTCAAGCAATGGCCCTCTTTGCTGACCATCAACACCGTGCGCATGGGTTGGGTGGTGTCATGCAGGGTCCACTTCATGCCAAAGGTGTCAGCAAAGGTGGCGAGCTGCGCACGTAACTCGTCTTGGCCCACGGCATCGCAGGCGAACTGCACGCGCATGAAGAACAGACCGGTGTCGGGGTCGTTGTACTGGGCGGCTTCTTCGATGTTGCCTTGGCGCTCTAGCAAAAAGCCAGACACGGCGTGCACGATGCCCTGGCGGTCGGGGCAAGACAGGTTGAGGATGTATGCAGTCATGTGCGCAATTGTAGGTAGGCCAGGGCGCAAAAAAGGGCGCCCGAAGCGCCCTGGGTGTCGTGTGGGTAGCAGGCTCAGTGCACCACGACCGGGTTTTGGGCCAGTTCGGCGTAGCCAGCCAAGGTGTCTTCCACCTCTTCTTGGGTGGGCGCGTTCTCTTGCCAAGCGCGCAAATGGGCTTGGAACTGCTCGGCCCATGAGCCTTCGAGGTAAATCTCTTTGCCTGAGCGTTTGTCCACAATCTCAAAGCCGTGGCGGGCCAAGGCGGGCACGTCGGGGCGCACAGGCACCAACGCGTCATCCACCTGCAGGTGCATGACCGAATACGTGTCGGAGTTGTAGAGCATGTCCATGGGAATCTTTCGGCGGAAAACGAATTGCATCTAAGCATATCGGATTCAAAAAGCCAAATTCAAGAGCTGGGCTTTTCGGCTTTGCTTAAAAGTTGGTCCACAAAGTCACCATTGGCGTTGGTGATGCGCAAACGCACCGGCAAATAGCCCAGCGTGGGCGCAAACCACAGTTCAATTTGCTGGTCAAACTCGCGGCGCGGCTTGCGGTTGAGTTTGATGGCATTGATTTCGCCGAACGGTAATTGCAATATTTCTTCTTTTTCCACCAAAAACTGCCACACCTCGGCCTCGCGCTGCGACACGGTTTGGAACGACAACATGGTGCCCGGCGGGAAGCGGGTTGGGTCGGCGGCCAGCAGACTGCTGAGCTGCAACACCACGCTCAAGCGGTCTTGCGCGCCTTTGAGCAGCGGTGCATCGGGCGAATTGGCGCTGAAGCTGATGATGCCTTTGTCACGCTGAAAGTGTGCGGCCTGCTCGCTGCGGGTTTTGTCGCCAAAGCGGGTAGGCATGAGGCCTTCCGCGCCCAACGTGCCTTTGCTGACTTGTACGCGTGAGCCCAACAAAAAGGCACTCACCTCTAAACGGGCTTCATAGTCTTTGCCGTCTTGCAGCCACTGCAACTCGGCAGAGGCCCAGTAGCTGAAGCCTTTGGCTTGGCCTTGCACTTGGTATTTGAGCAAAGCCGAGTCAGGCGCTTTGAAGGCGGTGACGTCTGTCAAACCTTCGCTGCCTGCGCGCTTATAGGGCGGCAGGTCCACGCTGGCGGCGCTGCGTGCTGGCAGGCCCACCGGGGCGCTGAGGTCTTGGCCGAGGTCGTCAAATTTCAACGGCGGTGTGGCTGCGCTGGTCTCGGCTGGCGCTTCCTCTGTGGGTGCGGGGGCCGGTTTGGCGGGCGTGGGTGGCACGGGCTTGGGCACTTGGGGCGCACGCGGTGCCGCAACTTCAATTTGGCGTGTGACCAACGCTTGTGTGCGCAAGGGTTTGCCCGACTCGGGTGCGAGCCACAAGGGCGCGCCCGCCAAGAGCCAAAGGTGCAGCAACAGCACGCCAGCCACCAGCAGCACCGCATGTTTGCGTTGCAAATGAGGCAGACGGGCGGGCAGGGCACGGGTGTGCATGACGACGGAGCGAACTTTCATAGAATCGTGGCATGAAATTAGCCACATACAAAGACGGTACACGCGACGGACAACTGGTGGTCGTGTCTCGCGATTTGAGCACCGCGCATTATGCGACGGGCATTGCCTCGCGCCTGCAGCAAGCACTGGATGACTGGGGTTTCATGGCCCCGCAACTGCAAGACTTGTATGAAACCCTCAACAACGGCAAAGCGCGTCACGCTTTTCCGTTTGACCCCGCTTTGTGCATGGCCCCGCTGCCACGCGCCTACCAGCGCTTGAAGGGCCAGGCCTACGCCAACCACGCGACCCTGCTGGGCGACGCTGAGGTCGACTTGGCGGTCCACCAAGCCGCCAGCGACCCACTGCTGGGCGCGCAAGACCACGTGGTGTGCGCCAACGAAAACTTAGGCGTCGATTTCTCTGCCGAAATCGCCGTCGTCACCGGCGATGTGGCCCTAGGTGCATCAGCAGACGACGCTTTAGAAGGCATTCGCTTGGTCATGTTGTCCAACGACATCACGCTGCGCAACGTGGGCAGCCGCGTGCAAAGTCAGCCCGCCACCGCATTCAGTCCCGTGGCCGTGACGCTTGACGAATTGGGCGACGCCTGGGACAACGGCTGCGTGCACCTGACGGTGCAAGTGGCCTGGAATGGTCGCAAAGTGGGCATGTGCGATGCAGGCACAGACATGACGTATGGGTTCGGCCAGCTCGTGGCACACGCCAGCAAAACCCGCGCATTGCGCGCGGGCACGGTCGTGAGCAGCGGCACAGTCAGCAACGCAGGGTTTGAGAAAAACGGCAAAAAAGAATGGCCCAAGGGCTACAGCTGCATTGCAGAAAAGCGCGCCATGGAAGACGCATTGGATGGCAAAACCACCACCGACTTCATGAAGTTTGGCGACACCGTGCGCATCGAAGCCAAGGGCAAAGATGGCCAAAGCGTGTTTGGTGCGATTGACCAAGAGCTGGCCCCGTTGAACGCTTAAACACGTTCTGCACAACAAAAAGCCCGCTGACGTGAGTGAGCGGGCTTTTTTGTGGGCGACGCTGAGGCCGCGTCGTCTTATTTGACGAGTGCGGGGTCAGCGCCCATGTTGTCAAGCTTCTTGAAATATTGACGCGCCATGGCCACCACTTGCGCGTCGGTGGGGTGGTCGCTGGACACGCTGTCCACCACGTTCACATGGGCGTGGTGTTGCTTGCACCAATCGCGGAACTCGTCGCGTGCAATGCCGGGGCCAGTCACCAACACTTCGTGCGTGCCTTCGAGGGCTTTGGCGATGTCTGCATACATCGTGGCTGTGTCGTTTTGCTTGCCTTGGTGCTTGTGGTGGGTGCGTGACTTGACGCGTTGGCTCTCCACGTGTTCACGGTCAAACATCAACACGTGGGCTTCTTGGTGGTCCATCCAAACAACGGCGTGAAAAGTGGTCATGTGTTTTCTTTCTCTCTTAGTGGTGGTTGTGTTCAGCTTTTTCTTGACAGCCAATGCAGCGCGCGGCTTCGGGCGCTGCGTTCAGGCGTGCTTCGGGAATCAGGACGTCGCAGTCGGTGCAGTGGCCGTATGTGCCTGCGTTCAAGCGGGCCAAGGCCTCGTCAATGGCGGCTAGCTCTGCGGTTTCGTGTTCGTTGATGGCGAACTCCAAGTCGCGTGCCGTGTTGACTTGTGCGTCTGAGTCTTCGTTGTGCGCGAAGTGCTCGGCCGCCACGTCGGCGCGGCTGGTTTTGCCGCCGCGTTGCTGTGCAATTTGTGCCAACAAGTCGGCGCGTTGGGCTTCAAGCTTTTGCTTGAAAGCGGTGGCATGTTGTGCGTCCATCAGGGCTCCTCTTTGTTTAATTTGATGTTGCGCGCATCTTGCCCGTGATTCATTGACGGAGGTCAATAAACCAACGTTTGTCTGTGCGATACGACATAATCAAACGCATGCAACGCTTGCGCCACGCCATCCAACTCACCCGCTTTGTGCTGGTGTGGTTTGTTTTGTCGGTGGGCGTGGCCATGGCATCCCCTGTCGTCAACCCACACGGCATGGACCTCGTCTGTACCAGCACCGGCAGCATGAAGCTGGTGATGCCGGGTGACGATGATGTGGCTGCGTCTAGCCACACGCTGGACTGTCCGTTGTGTGCATCCATCAGCGCACCACCGCCTGCGCTCAACACCACGTTGACGCAAGCGGCCCCTCTGGCCCCTGCCATGCAGCCGACGGCTGCTGCGCACATCGCGGCCATCACAGCGCCTCCGCTGCCCTCGCGCGGGCCACCTGCTGCCTTCCTTTAATTCTCTTCTGCGGGTTTGAGGCTTTTGCCTCGACCTGGTGTGTGGGTGTCGTGCTGCGCGTTGGCGCACATGCCGCCATCGAGATGAAACAAGTCATGTACGCCTCATGTCGAGGAGTCAATGACCGAATAAGCAATGGAAAACAAGATGACGAAATATTTCAAAACACTAGCGCAGTGCGTGCTGGCCAGCGTGACATGCGTGGCGCTGCAAGCACACGCCCACATCACCTTAGCCGAGCCGCAAGCGGTGGCGGGCAGCTATTACAAAGCCACGCTGCGTGTGGGCCACGGTTGCAATGGGTCCGCCACCACTGGTATCACGGTGCATGTGCCTGCTGGGTTTCAAGCCGCCAAGCCTCAGCCCAAGATGGGCTGGACGCTGGCGGTCCAAAAAGCCAAGCTGGCACAGCCCTACAACAGCCACGGTAAAACGGTGACCGAGGATGTGGTGACTTTGCAGTGGACCGCCAGCCAAGACGCGGCATTGCCCGATGCGCAGTTTGACGAGTTTGCGTTCATGGGCCGCTTGCCCGACCAGGCAGGCCCTATGTGGGTGAAGATTTTGCAAACCTGCGAGCGCGGTCAAAATGACTGGTCAGACCTGCCGGCCAGTGGCACCTCAACGCGCGGTTTGAAGCAACCCGCTGCGCTGCTGGACGTGCAAGCCGCACCCAAACACGAACACCACCATTAACCCCAAGGAGTTTTTATATGCCATTCGCTAAACACCTCATCTCCGCCGTATTCACCGCTGGGATTGCCGTCAGTGCCTTCGCCCAAAACGTGACCGTCACCGACGCATGGGCACGCGCCACCGTGCAAGGCCAAAAGGCCACGGGTGCGTTCATGAAAATCACCGCCAAAGACAACGCCAAATTGGTGGGCGTGAGCAGCCCTGTGGCGGGCGTGGCCGAGATTCACGAAATGAAAATGGACAAAGACGTGATGCGTATGAACGCCTTGCCCAATGGTCTAGAGCTGCCCGCTGGTAAAGCGGTGGAGCTCAAACCCGGCGGTTACCACGTGATGTTGATGGACTTGAAAACTCCGTTGGCCAAAGACACCACCGTGCCTGTGACCTTGATGTTTGAAGATGCCAAAGGTGTGAAATCAAAGGTGGAGCTTAAAGTGCAAGTGGGCATGCAGATGCCCATGATGCAGCACCCCAAAGAGATGGAACACAACCACGGTGACCACAAGCACTGAGTTGCACATCGCACACCGGCGAGGGTTTTATTTTGGTTTAATGTGTGTAAACAACCCAAGCAGGAGACAGCCATGACCAACCCCACCGGTTTTGATTTCACAAAGTTCGTACCGGGCTTTGATTTTCTGAAAAACCTCAACCCTGGCAACGCGTCGTCGGCTTCGGCGACGGCCCCGGGATGGGTCGCCCCCACACTCGACCCAGAAGAGTTGGAAAAGCGCATTCAAGAACTCAAGACCGTGCAGTTTTGGCTAGAGCAAAACGCCAAAGCCGTGGGGGCCACCATTCAAGCCTTAGAAGTACAACGCATGACGTTGGCCACCCTCAAGGGCATGAACATGAGCTTCAACGATTTGGCCGAGTCGCTCAAGGTCAAGCCGCAAGAGGCGGCACCTGCGGAGCCTAAATACGCATTCACACCGGCTGAGCCAGCGCCTGAATCCGATGCCCCCAAGGCGGAACCCAAAGCCAGTAAATCGCGCAGCAAAAAAGCAGAGACTTCAGGCGTAGACCCTTCGCATTGGTGGGGTGCGTTGACCGACCAGTTTCAGCACATTGCTGCACAAGCCATGACAGACATGGCCCACCGCGCCCAAGCGCATGCGGCGACAGAGACCGCTGCACCTGCGGCCAAAAAGCCGGCCGCCAAAACAGCTGCGCGTAAGTCTGCCGCGCCTAAAACAACGGCACGAAAAACGCCCGCACGCAAAAACGCTGCTAAAGCGAAACGATGAAACTCTTTCCCTACGGCCACGCCACACACCCGCAGTGGGAGATGGCTGCAGGGTTGGTGCTCGCGCAGTTGCGCGCACACATGGCATTGCCCGAATACGCCAGCGCGCCGCACTTGGGGCTGCTCTACATCACCGACCATTACGCCAACCATGCACAAGCCATCTTGGCGCACTTGAGCGCGGAGTTGCCCGAGGTCACCGATTGGGTTGGCACCGTGGGTGTAGGCATTGCGGCCAACAACGTGGAGTACTTTGATGAACCCGCGCTCAGCGTGATGCTGTGCGACATTGCGCCCGAACACTACCGCGTGTTCAGTGGCGTGGCGCCGTTGGCCCAAGCAGGGACGACAGGCAGTCACTTTGTGCCGCACACCGCGCTCTTGCATGCAGACGCCCAGACACCCGACGTGCCCGAGTTGATTGCCGAATTGGCGCAGCGCACGGCCAGTGGTTATGTGTTTGGTGGTTTGGCCGCCAGTCGTCGCGATGTGGTGCAGTTTGCGCTGAATGGTGACGGCAACATGGCTGGACAAGGCAAGGCCACAGGCGTGTTTCATGGCGGTTTGAGTGGGGTCGCCTTTGATGCTGATGTGGCGATGGTGTCGCGCGTGACGCAAGGCTGCTTGCCCGTGGCCAAAGCACACACCATCACCAGCGCCGACAACCACGTGGTGCTGACCTTAGACAACGAGCCTGCCCTAGACGTGTTGGAGCGCGACTTGCAAATCGACCTCACCCATACCCAGCCCGCGATTGCCAAAGTGCGCGCGACGCTGGTGGGCTTGTCGGCTGAAAATGACGCCTCTGTCAAACGCACGGGTGAGTTTGACGATGCGGTGCTTGTGCGCCACATCATCGGCATCGACCCCGCACGTGAAGCGGTGGCCGTGGCGCAACCCGTGGACGTGGGCATGCGTCTCACGTTTTGCCAACGCAACGCAGCCGCTGCGCGTGCCGATCTGACGCGCATCTGTGCCGAAATTCGGGAGGCCCTAGAGCCCGAAGAAATGACCGCCGATTTGGCGGGTGTGTTGAGTGCAGACACCAACATCAACCCACACCCAGCACGCCGAATGGCGGGTGCCATTTATGTGAGCTGTGCGGGCCGAGGTGGCCCCCACTTTGGGGGGCCGAGTGCTGAGATGCACATCGTCCGTCGCGCTTTGGGCGATGTGCCGTTGGTTGGGTTTTTTGCCGGTGGCGAAATTGCTCACCAAGCGCTGCACGGTTACACCGGCGTGTTGACGGTCTTCACCACGGAGGCTTAAGCCTCAAGCGCCCACAAAAAAGCCTGAGCCCCTTTGCGGTGACTCAGGCCTTGTAGCGCTTCGTGTGCGGCTTATTTTTCTTCGTTCAATGCGGCGTCGAGTTGCTGCATGTCTAAGTCGCCTGTCCACTTGGCCACCACCAACGTGGCCACGCCGTTGCCCACCAAGTTGGTCAAGGCGCGTGCTTCAGACATGAAGCGATCAATGCCCAAGATGAGTGCCAAACCCGCCACAGGCACGCCGCCTACTGCTGACAGCGTCGCAGCCAAGACGATGAAGCCACTGCCCGTGATGCCCGCCGCACCTTTGGACGTGAGCAACAACACGGCCAACAGCGTGATCTGTTGCACCAAGGTCATGGGGGTGTCGGTGGCTTGCGCGATGAACACGGCGGCCATGGTCAAGTAAATGGAGGTGCCGTCCAAGTTGAACGAGTAACCGGTCGGTATGACCAAGCCCACGACAGATTTGCGTGCGCCTGCTTTTTCGAGTTTTTCCATCATGCGTGGCAAGACAGATTCAGAAGATGAAGTGCCCAACACGATGAGCAACTCTTCTTTGATGTACTTCACAAACTTCCAAATGCTGAAGCCGTGCAACTTGCTGATGATGCCCAGCACCACAAACACAAAGATCAAGCAGGTCAAGTAGAACGTGCCCATCAGCTTGCCCAACGAGAACAACGAGGCCACGCCGTACTTGCCAATGGTGAAGGCCATCGCGCCAAACGCACCGATGGGCGCCACTTTCATGATGATGCCCACGATGTCAAACAACACGTGCGACAGCTTTTCGATGAAGTCAAACACCATCGTGCCGCGACCGCCAAACTTGTGCAGCGCAAAACCGAACAAGACAGAGAACAACAACACTTGCAAAATTTCGCCCTTGGCAAACGCATCGACCACCGAGGTGGGGATGACGTTCAACAAGAAGTCCACGGTGCCCTGCATCTTGCCGGGCGCGGTGTAGGCGGCGATGCCTTTGGTGTCTAGGGTGGAGGCGTCCACATTCATGCCTACGCCAGGTTGCACAAAGTTGACGATGACCAGACCGATGACGAGTGCCAAAGTACTGACCACTTCAAAGTACAGCAGCGCCAAGCCGCCGGTCTTGCCGACCTTCTTCATGTCTTCCATGCCCGCGATGCCCACCACCACGGTACAGAAGATGATGGGTGCAATGATCATCTTGATGAGCTTGATGAAGCCATCGCCCAAAGGCTTCATGTCGGTGCCGACTTGTGGGTAGAAGTGGCCAAGCAAAACGCCCACGACCACGGCGAATAGCACTTGGGCGTAGAGCGATTTGTAAATAGGTTTTTTAGGGTGTGCTGTAGACATGGCTGAGGTGTGTAAATGTAGGTGTAAGAAATTTACACCTGCATCAACCCGTTTGCCATGTGGGTTTCCACACGGCCAAGGGTTTACACCCCGCGCGCGCGGTCTTCTTTGAACTTGGCGCGGAATGCGCCGAACTGGCCCACGTCCAAAGCCTCACGCACTTCGCGCATGAGGTTGAGGTAGTAGTGCAGGTTGTGCACGGTGGTCAGCATGGGGCCGAGCATTTCGCCGCAACGGTCGAGGTGGTGCAAATACGCACGGCTAAAGCCGCCGCTGGTGGTGCCGTCGGGGCGTGTGTGGCCTGCGCAGGTGCAGCAGGTGCAAGTGCTGTCGAGTGGGCCGTGGTCGGCCTTATGGCGTGCGTTGCGAATTTTCAAATCGCCAAAGCGGGTGAACAGCGTGCCGTTGCGTGCGTTGCGCGTGGGCATGACGCAGTCAAACATGTCCACGCCATCGGCCACGCCTTGCACCAAGTCTTCGGGTGTGCCCACGCCCATCAAGTAGCGTGGCTTGTTCTCGGGCAAGCGGTGGGGCGTGTGCGCCATGATTTCCAGCATTTGCTCTTTGGGCTCACCCACGCTCACGCCGCCTACGGCGTAGCCGGGGAAGTTCATGTCCACCAATGCATCGAGTGACTCTTGGCGCAAGTTGGTGAACATGCCGCCTTGCACGATGCCAAACAGTGCGTTGGGGTTTTCTAAGCGCGCAAACTCATCTTTGCTGCGCACAGCCCAGCGGCGGCTCATCTCCATCGACTTGCGGGCTTCTGCTTCGGTGGTGAGGTGACCTTTGGTTTCGTAGGGTGTGCATTCGTCGAGTTGCATCACGATGTCGCTGTTGAGCGTGGTTTGAATTTGCATGCTCACCTCGGGCGACATGAACAGTTTGTCGCCGTTCACAGGCGAGGCAAACGTTACCCCTTCTTCGGTGATCTTGCGCATCGCACCGAGTGACCACACTTGGAAACCGCCGCTGTCGGTGAGGATGGGTTTGTTCCAACGCTCAAAGTCGTGCAGGCCACCAAAGCTTTGCATCACATCAAGGCCAGGGCGCATCCACAGGTGAAAGGTGTTGCCCAAAATGATTTGCGCACCCATCTCTTCAAGGCTGCGCGGCATCACGCCTTTGACCGTGCCGTAGGTGCCCACGGGCATGAAGATGGGCGTTTGCACCACACCGTGGTTGAGCGTGAGCGTGCCGCGGCGGGCGTGGCTGGATGTGTCTTTGGCGAGAACGTCAAACTTCAACATGGGCGGTCTTTCTTTCGGAATTTCTCTCTAGCAGCATGGCGTCGCCATAGCTGAAAAAACGGTAGTGGTTGGCAATCGCGTGGCGGTACAGCGCGTGCATATGCTCAAAGCCCGCAAACGCGCTGACCAACATGAGCAGGGTGCTCTTGGGCAAGTGGAAGTTGGTGATCAGCACATCCACCACCTTGAACGCAAAACCCGGTGTGATGAAGATTTGCGTGTCGCCACTGGCTTGCCCGCTTTGCGCCCAACTCTCCAGCGTGCGCACGCTGGTGGTGCCCACCGCCACCACGCGGCCACCGCGTGCGCGGCAATCGGCGATGGCTTGCAGGGTGTCGGGCGGGATGTTGTACCACTCGCTGTGCATGCGGTGCTCGGCCAAGTTCTCGGTCTTGACCGGTTGAAACGTGCCCGCGCCCACATGCAGCGTGACGCTGGCGCGTGACACACCTTGCGCCTCCAGTCCTTGCAGCACGCCTTCGTCAAAGTGCAGCGCAGCCGTGGGCGCGGCGGCAGCACCGGGGTGTTTGGCAAACACGGTTTGGTAACGGCGCTCGTCCTCGGCTTTGTCAGCCTCGGTTTCGTGCTGCGCGTCAGCGGTGTTTTGATGGCGCTCAATGTAGGGCGGCAGCGGCATGTGGCCGTGCTGTTGCATCAGCGTGTGCGGCTCGTCGCTGAACTTGAAGCGAAACAGTTGGCCGTCTTCATTGGGCCAGCGGCCCAGCAGCGTGGCGGTGAAGCCGCCGTTGCGCAAACCACCGGCCATGTACATCACGGCACCGACCTGCGGCTTTTTGCTCACCTTCATGTGGGCCACGACTTCGTGACCCGTCAGCACGCGCTCGACCAAGAGTTCGAGCTTGCCGCCCGTGGCCTTTTCGCCAAACAAACGGGCCTTCACCACTTGGGTGTCGTTGAACACCAGCAAGTCGCCCGCTTTGAGCAGGGAGGGAAGGTCTTTGAACGTGCGGTCGACGAGGGTGGGCGAGAGGCCATCCAGCAAGCGCGAGGCGCTGCGTTCGGAGGCGGGATGCTGGGCGATCAGCGACTCAGGCAGATGGAAATCGAAATCGCTGAGCGTGTAAGTGTGTGACATGCGCTTGAGGGCCGGACGGGCCCGTTCCAAGTAAAAACAGCCGTGATTTTCGCACGGCTGTTTGGGGGGACTTGTTGGACGAGTACTCACGGCGAAGTGAGTTGCACCATCACGCGTTATTGCGCGTGAATGGTGAACCCGCTTGCGTCTTTGCGGTCATACGTGCGCAGCTTGATCGTGTCGCCTAAAGGGCCGGTGACGTACCTGAATTGCTCAGTTTTGTAAGGCGTGCCGTCTTGGTAATTGGCGGCAGAGGCCAATTGCGATGTGTCGTAGGCTTTGACGATCAGGTTGAAGACGACAGATGAAGCCGTGTCTTCTTCAATCACATAAGACCATTCATGGACTCCGACTTTCACATAGCTCTGGTAAATATCCATGACGTCAATGACCCCAATGACACCGGTATCGCCGACTTTGGCTGATGTTGGGAAGACAGCGTCTGCTTGCCAAGCGTAGGCGTAAGCGTCATCGTAAGCGTAGTTATTTTTATATTGCCCTTGGTCGAAGGCAAAGTAGTTGAGCAAGGTGTAGTAGCTGACTTCCCCTTGGGGTTGTGATGTGCAATTGACGTAATTGCGATTCACATTTGATCGGTTGTAGTTGTAAGTCACGCCACTTGAGTCAAAGCTATGCATGGCCGTGTTGGACAGAACATAGCTTCCCTCGCATGAACCCGTCACGGTGAGTGGTGTGCTGGTGTTGGGTTCTTTGTTCAGCCATGTCCATGCCATCTGGATGTCAAAGCTATTTGCAGACACGGCTTTTGCACTGGGGTCTTTGCTGGCCCAGTCCTCGCCGCCACCGCCGCACCCGGTGAGTGCCAAGGCTGAAGCGATCACGAATGTAAAAACTTTGAATTTCATTGGATTTGTACGCCTTTAGAGGTTAAAACCGACGCGTGATTGTTACATTAGTAATTATTAAATACTATTATTTGCGCGGCGTATTAGAAATATGCGTCCTTCCGGGTTGTTGAAAAGGCTCTTTATGACGGTTTTGCGGATACGGGTGTGGTTTGGCTGGCTCTGCTTGAATTGGCTTGTTGCCGCGCAGGCGAGCGAAAACAGTCGCGCAGAGGCGGTGGATTACCCAATCGCTGACTACACAGCCCAAGTTGGGTTGGATGGATGGCAGTTTTCAAGCGCAAAGCCTGAGCGTTTGTTGATGATGTCCACCAATACCCAGTGGCACTACAACCCTGTTTCTCCGTGGGGCACGCTCAATGGGCGCTTGATGTTGTCGCCAAAAACAACGCTGTCGCTCAAGGCTCGCAGCAATCAAGCCATGGGGGCGCGTGTGGACGAACTCAGTGCAGATTGGGCGGTTTCGCCCAAGTTCGGTTTGAAAGCGGGGGTGGTCGATTACAAAACCAGTTGGTGCCGAACGTACGACATAGATTCACCTTGGGTTCGCGAGAACGACCCTTTTTGTACGGTGGTCTCCACAAGTGGGCCGAGTGGGGGGGCGCCTGGTGTGCAGGCGTATGTCAATGTCCCTGTTGGCGGGTACCGCGTGCAAGGCATTGCGGGTGTTTACAACCCGCTGTTGATGAACTACGACACGCACGAGTTTTCAAACATCAACTACGCGTTCTACACCGTTGAGAAAAACAAGAAGCAGGGCGTATCTCTCAGTGTTTTGAATTTAGAAACAGCGACAGAGTTTCGATTGGGTTTGCTGGGGGCGCAGGAGTCGGCACGGGCCAGTGAGGCTTGGTACAGGGAGTCATTTCGGATTGAGCAGACGTATGGCGTTGTGTTTGCTGGCCTGAGCTTTTATGTGACGCCCAAGCTGAACGTGCGGCTTCAGACTTTGCGCCATATGGCCGAGAACAAACATGTGTCAGATCCTGGGTCAACGCGGCCTCACATCTGGCGCGGTATTAATCTCAAGCGCACCTCGAATGTGATGGAGCTGAACTATCAAATGAGTGCTCAAGACATGTTTGCGTTGGCTGTGAGTGGCTACGACTTCGGGACCTCATGGATTGAAACCAACGCGCCATTTCCTGGTTATACCTATCGCCCCGACTATGCCCAATACCATCAACGGGCGATGTCTGTGGCGTGGCGTAGAGAGTGGTCGCGGGGCGTTTTTACAGCCATGCAAGTCACCCTTAGCCGCTTCACCCGGCAAGACTCATATCTCGGAATAGATCGCGCGGCCAGTGCGGACGGTCTGGGGCTGCGCATCGGGTATCAGTTCTGATTCGCTGGGGTTTGAGGCGGGGCACAATCTGAGCACATGCCTTCTGCCGCTCAGTCCCCTGCTAAACCCCTCTCCGCACCGCAAAAAGCGTTGCGCAAGCTCGGGCTGGACCGCGACATTGATTTAGCCCTGCACCTGCCCCTGCGCTACGAAGACGAGACACGCATCGTGCGTCTGGCCGACACGCGCGAGGGCGACATGGCGCAAATCGAAGCCACGGTGGTGTCATGCGAGATCACCTACAAGCCCCGCCGCCAGTTACTGGTGGTGGTGGACGATGGCTCAGACACCTGCACGCTGCGCTTCTTCAGCTTTTACCCTTCACAACAAAAAGCCCTCGCCGTGGGTAACCGCCTGCGCTTGCGTGGCGAGGTGAAGGGCGGCTTTATGGGGCGCACGATGATGCATCCCAGCTTTCACATGGCGGGTGGCGAGCTGCCCCATGCGCTCACGCCCGTGTACCCCACGTCGGCGGGTTTGCCGCAGGTGTATTTGCGCAAGGCGGTGCACAGCGGATTGGTGCATGCGGCCCGTCATGGCGCATTTGTCGAGACGATTCCGCCAGAGCACATGCCGCGCTCTGCGATGAGTGCGGGCGGCAAGGCATGGAGCCTTGAGCAAGCCTTGCATTTTTTGCATCACCCCACGCCTGATGTGTCGCTGGCGCAGCTGGAAGACCGCACTCACCCAGCGTGGCAGCGTTTGAAGGCCGAAGAGTTGTTGGCGCAGCAGCTGTCGCAGCTGCAGTCCAAGCGTGCGCGTGACGAGCTGCGTGCGCCTGCGTTGGTGCTGACAAAAGGTGGCTTGCACGAACAGTTGCTGGGCGTGCTGCCCTTTGGGTTGACTGGCGCACAGCGCCGCGTGGGCGAAGAAATTGCACAAGACCTGATGCGCCAAGTGCCCATGCACCGTTTGCTGCAAGGCGATGTGGGTTCGGGCAAAACCGTGGTGGCTGCACTGGCGGCGGCGGTGGCCATGGACGGCGGCTGGCAATGTGCGCTGATGGCGCCCACCGAAATTTTGGCCGAGCAACATTTCCGCAAACTCATTGGCTGGCTAGAGCCTTTGCTCTCACCGCTGGGCAAGCGCGTGGCCTGGCTCACGGGTAGCCAAAAGAAAAAAGAACGCACGGAGATGCTTGGCATCATTGCCAGCGGCGAAGCTGCCTTGGTGGTGGGCACACATGCGGTGATTCAAGAGCAGGTGCAATTCAAAAACTTGGCGCTCGCCATCATCGACGAACAGCACCGCTTTGGCGTGGCCCAGCGTTTGGCTTTGCGCGAGAAGATGCTCACCCACGACGGCATGCCTGAACAAGAGCCGCACATGCTGATGATGAGCGCCACGCCCATCCCCCGCACCTTGGCCATGAGCTATTACGCCGACCTCGATGTGTCCACGCTGGACGAGTTGCCACCGGGCCGCACACCCGTGGTGACCAAGCTGGTATCCGAGTCACGCCGTGATGAGTTGATAGAGCGCATTCGCCATCAACTGGACGAAGGCCGTCAGGTGTATTGGGTGTGCCCGTTGATCGAAGAAAGCGAAGCGCTGGATTTGACCAATGCCACCGAAACGCATGCCTTGCTGACCGAGGCGCTCAACCCGCCAGGCATGAAGCCTGTGTTGGTGGGTTTGCTGCATTCGCGCATGCCGCCCGCTGACAAAAAGGCGGTGATGGTCCAGTTTGAAAGCGGCGCCATGGGCGTGTTGGTCAGCACCACGGTGATTGAGGTTGGGGTGGATGTGCCCAATGCATCGTTGATGGTGATTGAGCATGCCGAGCGTTTTGGCCTGAGCCAGTTGCACCAGTTGCGTGGGCGTGTGGGGCGCGGCGCGGCGGCATCGGCTTGTGTGCTGATGTACGCCACGGGTGAGAGCGGGCGTGTGAGCGAAACCGCCCGTGAGCGCCTGCGCGCAATGGTGGAAACCTCAGACGGGTTTGAAATTGCGCGACGTGATTTAGAAATTCGCGGCCCCGGTGAATTTTTGGGCGCACGCCAATCGGGTGCTGCACTGCTGCGCTTTGCCGACTTGGCGGAAGACGGCGAGCTGCTGCAATGGGCCCGAGAATTGGCGCCGTTGATGTTGGACAAATACCCCGAGTTGGCCGAGCGACACGTGAGCCGCTGGTTGGGTGGAAAATCAGATTTTTTGAAGGCCTAACCTCTTAAACGCACATGACCCTCACCGAACTCAAATACATCGTGGCCGTGGCCCGCGAAAAGCACTTTGGCCGCGCGGCCGAGGCTTGCTTTGTGTCGCAACCCACGCTGTCGGTGGCCATCAAAAAGCTCGAAGAAGAGCTGGATGTGAAGCTGTTTGAACGCAGCGCCAACGAAGTGGCCGTCACGTCTTTGGGGGAAGAAATCATCCGCCAAGCGCAAAGCGTGTTGGAGCAAGCGGCCAACATCAAAGAAATTGCCAAGCGCGGCAAAGACCCGCTGGCAGGCCCTTTGAAGTTGGGCGTGATTTACACCATTGGCCCGTACTTGCTGCCCAGCCTCGTGCGCCAAGCGATTGCGAAAACACCGCAAATGCCGTTGATGCTGCAAGAGAACTTCACCGTCAAGTTGCTGGAGATGCTGCGCACCGGCGAGATTGATTGCGCCATCATGGCGGATCCTTTTCCAGACACGGGCTTGGCCACCGCGCCCTTGTATGACGAGCCCTTCATGGCCGCAGTGCCTAGCAACCATTCGCTGGCGACTTTGAAGGAAGTCAGCGCGGATGCTTTGAAAAACGAAACCATGTTGCTGCTGGGCAATGGCCACTGCTTTCGCGACCATGTGCTGGAGGTGTGCCCAGAATTTGCACGTTTTTCTAGCAATGCCGAGGGCATTCAAAAGAGCTTTGAAGGCTCGTCGCTGGAGACCATCAAACACATGGTGGCGGCAGGCATGGGCGTCACGCTGGTGCCACGTTTGAGCGTGCCCAAAGAAGCGCTGAATACACAGGCCAAGCGCAAAAAAAATGAAGAGACGTATGTGCGCTACTTGCCCATCACCGACGACAAAGGCGGCGAGCCGCCCACGCGCCGCGTGGTGTTGGCGTGGCGTCGCAGCTTCACGCGCTACGAGGCGATTGCTGCTTTGCGCAACGCCATTTATGCCTGCGAATTGCCAGGCGTGACCCGTCTGTCTTGAAGGTGTATGTGTGATGCGTGAACGCTTGGCCTTGTATTTAGATTTGATTCGCTGGAACCGTCCCGCAGGTTGGTTGCTGTTGTTGTGGCCCTCGCTTGCTGCGTTATGGGTGGCGGCAGATGGTTGGCCTGGCTGGCATTTGCTGGCGGTGTTTGTGTTGGGCACCATCCTCATGCGAAGTGCCGGTTGCTGCATCAACGATGTGGCCGACCGTGAGTTTGATCGCCATGTCAAACGCACCGCAGAGCGACCCGTCACACGCGGCGCGGTGTCGGTGCGCGAGGCTTTGCTCGTGGGTGCCTTGCTGGCGCTGGCGGCATTTGGCTTGGTGCTCACCACCAACCCCGCCACCATCGTGTGGTCGTTTGCAGGCTTGGCGGTGACGTTGATTTACCCCTACGCCAAACGATATGTCTCGATGCCGCAAGCGGTGTTGGGTGTTGCGTTTAGCTTTGGCATTCCCTTGGCGTTTGTCGCGGTGGGTGGTGCGAGTTTGACGTGGCAAGACATCAATTTGCAAACCTTGAACGATGCAGTGCCCATGCGGGCCTGGGGCTTGATGTTGTTCAATTTGTTTTGGGTGTTGGCGTATGACACCGAGTACGCGATGGTTGACCGCGACGACGACCTTCGAATTGGCATGAAGACTTCGGCCATCACCTTGGGCCGTCACGATGTGTCTGCGATCGCAGCGTTTTATGCGGTTTATCTCTGTGGTTGGTACGGTTTGTTGGCTTCCGAAAAGCTGGGTGGGGCTTGGACGTTCGCCTTGTGCTTGGCGGCATTGCAAGCTGTGTGGCACTTTTTGCTCATCCTTGATCGTTCGCGTGATGGATGTTTCAGAGCGTTTCGCTTGAACCATTGGCTGGGCGGCACCGTATTCGCTGGCATTGCCGTGAGTTACGCCTTGCGCTGATCGTGCGCACCATGCGGTCATGAAAAAAGCGCTTGGGCGAATGCCGCAAGCGCTTTTTGTTTGAAGCTTTAAGCGTTTGGCTTAGTGAGCTTTGGTCTTTTTAGACTTCTTCTTTTTCAGTTTCTTTTTCTTGGCCTTCTTGGCTTTTTTCGCTGTGGCTGAGTCGGTGTTGGACACGGCAGGCGCTGCCGTGGCTTGCTCAGGCTGGGCCACTGGGGCTGCGGGCATGACAGGTGCTTGTGCCACAGATGTCAAAGGCAAGCCCAATGCAGCTGCCGACAAGAGAGAAATTAAAAGTTTGTTCATGGAATCGAGTGTTTTAAAAATCAACTGGAATATTGTCGCACCAGAGTGGTTGCAAAAGCTTACGCGCCAAACTCGTCGCCTAACTCGTGCGCACGTATTTGTGCTGCTTTAAGTGCGGTTTCGAACAATTCGCCCATGTGGGCGTTTTGCATCGAGGTGATGGCGGCATAGGTGGTGCCGCCTTTGGATGTCACGCGCTCGCGCAAGACAGAGGGCGGCTCGCTGGCAGTCTTGGCCAGTTGTGACGCGCCTTCAAACGTGCCGATGGCCAGTTGCGTGGCTTGCTCTGTCGTCAAGCCCATCTTCACGCCTGCTTCAACCATCGCCTCAATGAAAAAGAACACATACGCAGGGCCTGAGCCCGAGATGGCGGTGACGGCATCCAGCAATGGCTCGTCTTTCACCCACAGCAGCGCGCCTGTGGTGGCAACCACTTGTTCAATCCATGCCTTGTCCGCCGCGGTCACGGCTGCGCGGGCAAACAAGCCGGTTTGCCCCAGCCGCACGAGTGCAGGGGTGTTGGGCATAGCGCGCACCACACGCTCGGTGCCCAGCCAGTTGGCAATGCTGTCGCTGCGAATGCCGGCGGCCACGCTCAGGTGCAGGGCATGGGCGCAGAAGCTACGCGTTTGTTGGGCGGCTTCTTTGAAGGTTTGGGGTTTGACGGCCCAAATCACAAGGCCTGCCTCGGTCAAGGTGGCATCGGCGGCCGCCAAGACGCGCACGCCAAATTGGGTCTGTAGGCGCTGGCGCGCTTCTTCAAAAGGCTCAACCACCAAGATGCGGTTGGCGGGCGTGCCTTGTTTGATCAGGCCGCCGATGATGGCGCTGGCCATGTTGCCGCCACCAATGAATGCAAGGGTTTGAGAGGTGTTAGAGGGTGTAGACATGAAAGAATTGTCGGTCAATCCAGAAAGATTCGTAAAAATAGTTTGACGCGGCCTAAAAAGTTATGGCATAATTTGCGGCTCCGCTAAAAAAGCGGGGTTTATCTGCCCCAAGTTGAAGCGTTGCGAGTGGTTCGCGATGTGGATGACGGGCCCAAGACTGATCGGTCTTACGCGTGATGCGAGTTACGCCAAGACTGATGCAAGTTGGGAATATTGAAATGATCCAAACTGAAACACGGTTAGATGTCGCTGACAACACCGGTGCGAAGTCCGTTTTGTGCATTAAGGTGCTCGGCGGTTCTAAGCGTCGCTATGCAAGCGTGGGCGACATCATCAAGGTGAGCATCAAAGAAGCCGCTCCGCGTGGCCGCGTCAAAAAAGGCGAGGTGTATAGCGCTGTTGTGGTCCGTACTGCCAAAGGCATCCGCCGTGGCGACGGTTCGCTCGTTAAATTCGATGGCAACGCAGCTGTGTTGCT
>Ga0228699_1000360_pt1 | contig 36489 bp, 26 predicted proteins | sample McNCre217_Aug_MG_FD_178016 | JGI IMG/M metagenome (GOLD analysis project Ga0228699, IMG submission 178016) | Freshwater microbial communities from McNutts Creek, Athens, Georgia, United States - 2-17_Aug_MG | ecosystem: Environmental > Aquatic > Freshwater > Creek | place: USA: Georgia... | reverse complement strand
GGCCCTGGCCTTCGTAGCCGTGTGGCAGCATCAAGGTCAAGCCGTTGACACGGCCCCACTTCACTTCGCCAGAGGCGATGAACTGGTCGATCACCACTTGGGCGCCGTTGGCGAAGTCGCCGAACTGCGCTTCCCAGATCACTAAGGTGTTGGGATCGTTGGAGGCGTAGCCGTATTCAAAGCCCAGCACAGCTTCTTCCGACAAGATCGAGTCGATCACGACGAAAGGTGCTTGTTTGTCGGCCACGTTTTGCAACGCGACGTAAGTGCCTGTGTCCCACTTTTCACGCTTTTGATCGTGAATCACGGCGTGGCGGTGTGTGAACGTGCCACGGCCGCAATCTTCACCTGACAAACGCACGGGGTAGCCGCTGGCCACCAAGGAGGCGAACGCCATGTGCTCGCCCATGCCCCAATCCACGGGGATGTCGCCACGGCCCATCGCTGCGCGGTCGTCGTACACCTTCTTGACCAACTGGTGAGGCGTGACCGACTCAGGAATGGTGGTGATTTTTTCAGCCAAACGCTTCCACTCGGCCATGGGAATGGCGGTGTCGCCCGCATCGGTCCACTTCTTGCCCATGAAGGGCGACCAGTCCACGGTGAACTTGGTTTTGAAGTTGGTCAACACTGGCTCAGAGGTGTTCTTGCCAGCGTCCAATGCGGCGCGGTAGGCCTTGACCATCTCGTCGCCCAAACCCTCGCCCAAACCTTGGGTAGCCAACTTGTCGGCGAACAGTTTGCGGGTGCCAGGATGCGCGGCGATTTTTTTGTACATCAGCGGCTGCGTCAGCGCCGGTGTGTCTTGCTCGTTGTGGCCGAGTTTGCGGAAACACACGATGTCGAGCACCACGTCCTTGCGGAAGGTCATACGGTATTCGAGGGCCAGCTGGGTCGCCAACACCACGGATTCAGGATCGTCTGAGTTCACGTGCAACACCGGTGCTTCGACCATCTTGACGATGTCGGTACAGAACACGCTGGAGCGCATGTCACGGGGGTCAGAGGTGGTGAAACCGATCTGGTTGTTGATGATGATGTGCACGGTGCCGCCGGTGGTGTAACCACGGGTCTGCGCCAACGCCAAGGTTTCTTGGTTCACACCTTGGCCGCCGAAGGCCGAGTCACCGTGGACCAAGACGGGCAACACTTGGCTGCCGGTGGGGTCATCGCGACGGTCCATGCGCGCACGCACAGAGCCTTCGACCACAGGGTTGACGATTTCCAAATGCGAGGGGTTGAAGGCCAAGGACAAGTGCACAGGGCCACCGGCCGTGCTCACGTCGGAGCTGAAACCTTGGTGGTACTTCACGTCACCAGCAGGCAGCTCTTCAGGGGCGGTGTGGTCGAACTCAGCAAACAAGTCCGCCGGCAATTTGCCCATGGTGTTGACCAACACGTTCAAACGGCCGCGGTGGGCCATGCCAATCACCACTTCTTGCACGCCTTTGGCGCCTGCGAGTTGGATCAGTTCGTCCATCGAGGCAATGAAGCTTTCGCCACCTTCGAGTGAGAAACGCTTTTGGCCCACGTACTTGGTGTGCAAGTAGCGCTCCAAGCCTTCGGCTGCGGTCAAGCGGTCGAGGATGTGCTTTTTCTTGTCGGTGTTGAAGTTGGGTTTGCTGCGGATGCTTTCCAATTTTTGCTGCCACCAGCGCTTTTCAGCTTGCTCGGTGGTGTACATGTACTCGGCGCCCAAGGTGCCGCAGTAGGTTTCGCGCAGTGCATTGAGCAACTCGCGCAAGGACATGTTGTTCTTGCCGAAGAAGGTGTTGCTGGTGTCGAACACGGTTTCTTGGTCGGCATCGGTGAAGCCGTAGAACGCGGGGTCGAGATCGGGAATATTGGGGCGCTCGGTGCGCTTCAAAGGATCTAAGTCAGCCCAACGCTGACCGACGTTGCGGTAAGCGGCAATGAGTTGCTGCACGGCGGTGCGCTTGCGACCCATTTCGACGTTTTCGCTGGCCATGACGACTTTGGTGCCACCGGCTTTGGCGCGCTCTGCAAAGGCGTTGATGACGGGCAAATGGGGCACGTCTTTGGCATTGGTGCCGTCGACCGCAGGCACATGCTGCAGTGCGTCGAAGTACTCACGCCAGGAATCGGGAACGCTGCCGGGGTTGGCCAAGTAGTTCTCATACATCTCTTCGACGTACGGAGCATTGCCACCGAACAGGTAGGTGTTGCCTGAATAGGCTTTATAGACTGATGTCTCACTCATTGCGCTGACCTCCGTTCCCCTTCAGGGAACATTAGCTGGTTGGAAAAAAACCTTCCGCGACACGGCTTAACCGGTTGGCGGATGCGACTGTGGCTGGGAAGGGCCTCGTTGCATCCGTGATTGTGCCACCGATCACGGGCCTGTCCGCGATCTTTATTTTTAGGAGATTCAGTTAGGTGTCAGGAAATTTGGTCCTGAATCTGCTTCAAAGCGGTGGGGTCGTCAATCGTGGTCAGGTCGCCCGGATCACGTTTTTCGCACACCGCTTGAATCGCACGGCGCAGCAACTTACCGCTGCGCGTTTTGGGCAACGCCGTGACAAACAGCACGCGGGATGGACGGGCCACCGCGCCCAATTGCGAGTCGACCACCTTCATGACTTCGCCTTCGAGCTTCAAACGCGCAGCGTCATCGGTCAGGCCTGAGGTGTCTTTGACGATGGCAAACGCCATGGCCACCTGACCTTTGAGCTGGTCGGCCACACCCACCACCGCTACTTCGGCAATGTTGGGGTGGCTGGAGATGCTCTCCTCAATTTCACGCGTGCCCAAGCGATGACCAGCAACGTTGATCACGTCATCGGTACGGCCCAAGATGAAGAAGTAGCCGTCTTCGTCACGCACTGCCCAGTCAAACGTGCTGTAGACCAATTTGTTGGGCACGGTGTTCCAGTAGGTGCTGACAAAACGCTTGTCGTCGCCCCAGATGGTTTGCAAGTTGCCAGGAGGCAGCGGGCCTTCGATGGTCAACACGCCTTTTTGGTTGGCGCCGGTGAGCTCTTCGCCGGTCTGGTCGTCGACCAGCTTGACGTTGTAGCCGTACACCGCTTTGCCGGGTGAACCAAACTTGCTGGGGGCTTTTTCCACGCCATTGCAGATGGTCAGAATCGGCCAGCCGGTTTCGGTCTGCCAGTAGTTGTCGATGATGGCCTTGCCGTTCAGGCCTTCAGAAATCCACTTGGCGGTGGGCTCGTCCAACGGTTCACCGGCCAAGAACAGGGCTTGCAGGCTGGACAGGTCGTATTTGGTGAGCAACGCAGGGTCTTGTTTTTTGAGCACGCGAATCGCGGTCGGCGCGCTGAACATGACGTTGACTTTGTACTTTTCGACCAAGCTCCACCAAATGCCGCCGTCGGGACGAATGGGCAGGCCTTCGTACATGATGGTGGCCATGCCGCCAATCAGCGGGCCGTAGATGATGTAGCTGTGGCCCACCACCCAGCCAATGTCGCTGGTACAAAAGAAAGTGCCGCCCGGCTTGCCTTGGTAAATGTGCGGAATGCTGGAGGCCAACGCCACGGTGTAACCCCCGGTGTCGCGTTGCACGCCTTTGGGTTTGCCGGTCGTGCCCGAGGTGTACAGCGTGTAGCTGGGGTGGGTGGATTCCACCCACTCGCACGGCACCACCGCGTCCATGTGCTTGGTGCGCTCGGTGGCGTAATCCACGTCGCGACCGGCCACGGGGGTGAAGGCGGCCAGCTTGCGGTCGACCATGATGACGTGGCTGGGCTTGTGAGCCGACAGCTTGATGGCTTCGTCGAGCAAAGGCTTGTAGGGCACGCCCTTGCCACCGCGTGAACCGGCATCGGCGCTGATGATGACTTTGGGCGACGCATCTTCAATGCGCGTGGCCAGCGAGTGCGAGGCAAAGCCACCAAACACCACCGAGTGAATCGCGCCCAAACGCGCGCACGCCAACATGGCAAATGCGGCTTCGGCAATCATGGGCATGTAAATCAAGACGCGATCGCCTTTGACCACACCCAGGTCTTTCAAAATCGCGGCCATGCGCTGCACTTCGGCATGCAAGTCACGGTAGGTGTAGGTTTTTTCTTGGTCGGTCTCAGTCGACACAAAAATCAGAGCTGCTTGGTCGGCGCGATCTTTCAGGTGGCGGTCCACCGCGTTGTGGCAGAGATTGGTTTTGCCGCCCACGAACCACTTGGCAAAAGGCGGGTTGCTGTAATCGCAGATTTGTTGCGGAGGCGTCTGCCAGTCCACCAATTTGGCTTGCTCGGACCAAAAAGCGTCGCGGTCCTCAATCGAACGGCGGTGGAAATCTGCATAAGCAACCATCTACTTCTCCTAAAAACGAACTTGTACTGAATTCATAATTATGAGAAGCACGGACTTGCAAGAAGCTGACTCCGCCGTTGTGGAGATACCCGCCCTGCCTAAATGGCAGGTCTTTACTTGATCAGCGCTTGGATTTCTTTGAACGGATCGGCCTCGGCCGTGCGCAGCCATTCAAACAACACCATTTCAGTGGTCACCAACTCGGCACCGGCACCGGCCAGACGGTCAAACGCCGCATCGCGGTTGCGCTCGGTACGGGAACCGCAAGCATCCGTCACCACGAACACATCGAACTCTTCTTCCAACAACTCCAGCGCGGTTTGCAGCAAACAAATATGCGCTTCCACGCCTGCAATGACGATGCTGCTGCGACTCGCCTCTTTGGGCACCGCTTTTTGCAAGTGCTTGGGCAAGCTGCGTGCATTGCCAGATGGCGCACGCGCTGCGGGTTTGATCAAATCAATCAGGCCATCGGGACAGGCGCTGAAGCTCATCTTGGGCATGGTGCGCCGGCATAGTTCACGCATGGCTGCGGGGTTTTGACCGAGTTTTTCAGGGTTTTGCTCGGTGCCGAAGGTTGGCACTTCCATCCAGTGGGCAGCCTGGGCCAAACGCATGGCGTTGGCCAAGACCAGTTCGCCCTCAAAAATGGCGGGCATCAGGCGCGCTTGGTAATCTACCAGCACGAGTTGGGAATCTTGGTCGTCGAGCAGCATGCTAAAAATCAGGTCATTTGAAACAACAGCAAGTATCGGCGATCTGCCAGCGCACACCTTGAATTTGAATTAAATCTCGATAAATCAACAACTTAGACTCACATATTGATCAAACTTACCAGTTTTATCGGCTAGAATGTCGGCCATGCTCAAACGTGCCCTTCTCATCTGTTGCTGCGTCGCCAGTGCCCATGCGGCACCGTCGACCAATGCCGCCGATGACATCGAGCGCTATTTGGCCGAGCGCGGCATGATCGCGCAAATGGGGCAAATTCGCCAAAGCGTCGGCGAAAAAGCGTCCGACTTGGTGGTCAATGCCATGGGCTTTTTGGGCGTCCCCTACCGCCGTGGCGGCACCGACGCCGACACCGGCTTTGATTGCAGCGGCTTTGTGCGCTCCATGTTTGAGCAAACCGTGGGAATGGTGCTACCCCGTCGGGCACGCGACCAAGCGGCCGTGACCGAAAAAATTGACAAGCAAGACTTGAAGCCGGGCGACTTGGTGTTCTTCAACACCATGCGCCAAACCTTCAGCCATGTGGGCATCTACGTGGGCGACAACAAGTTCATCCATTCCCCCAAACCTGGCCAACAAGTGCGTGTCGACGACATGCGCCAAGCGTATTGGGAGCGCCGCTTCACCGGCGCGCGCCGTGTTCCGCCGGGCAGCGGTAACGACACCAGCAAGAATTAATATGGCGGCTTGCCATACGTTTTAAAAACCGAGTCTTGGCTCGGTTTTTTTTCGGAGATTCTTGGATGAACATCGCCCACTTGCTGCCCCGCATCGCACACCAGGACCCCAACCGCCCGGCCATCTTTCATGGCAGCACCTGTGTTGCCAGTTACGGTGAGTGGGCCCAACGGTGTGCACATCTGGCTGGGCAATTCCAACGTGCAGGCTTGCAGCCGGGTGATCGGGTGGCGATTTTTTGTCGCAACCACCCGCGCTACTTAGAGGTCATGTTTGGCGCCTGGTGGGCAGGCTTGGTAGTTGTGCCCATCAACGCCAAGCTACACGTGCGTGAAGCGCAATGGATCGTCGACAACGCCCAAGCCCGCTGGGCCTTCATCACCCAAGACCTGACAGCCGATGTAACACCAGACACCGCCGCCCAACTCCAAGGCCTGGAACGCGTGGTCGACATTGAATCGACCGAAGCCGATGACTGGTGGGCGCCTGTGGACAGCGCACAGCCCTCGCCCATCGTGCCACGCCAAGCCACCGATCTGGCGTGGCTGTTTTACACGAGCGGCACCACCGGGCGTCCCAAAGGCGTGATGATCACCCACCGCAACCTCATGACCATGGGGCTGACCTATTTCAACGACGTCGATCCGATTGCCCCTCACGACACCATCGCCTACGCCGCGCCCATGTCACACGGTGCGGGTATTTACGCCATTCCCCACCTCATGGCCGGGGCACGTCACGCGGTGCCAGCATCGGGCGGCTTTGAACCGGCTGAGTTGTTTGCCTTGGGGCAAGCGCTGGGGCCTTTGTCGCTGTTTGCGGCACCGACCATTGTCAAACGCTTGGTCGACCATGCGGAGTTTGCCCAGCACACCGAAGCCCAGTGCAGCGCATCGTTCAAAACCGTGGTCTACGGCGGCGCGCCCATGTATGCCGCTGACATACAACGCGCCATCCGTGTGATGGGCCCGCGTTTTGTGCAAATTTACGGCCAAGGTGAAAGCCCCATGGTGGGGACCGCCCTCTCGCGCCAACACCTGGCCGACACCCAACACCCGCGCTACAGCGAACGGCTGGCCTCGGTCGGGTTGGCGCAAACACCCGTGCGCATTCGGGTCTGTGACCACCAGGGCCAAGACATGCCCCTGGGCGAGGTGGGCGAAGTGCTGATTCAGGGCGACAGTGTGATGGCCGGTTATTGGCACAACCCCGAAGCCACCGCAGCCGCCATTCGCGACGGTTGGCTGTGGACCGGCGATATGGGTGCGCTCGACGCCGATGGTTTTTTAACCCTTAAAGACCGCAGCAAAGACCTGATCATCAGCGGTGGCTCCAACATCTACCCCCGAGAAGTGGAAGAGGTGTTGCTGCACGCACCCGGCGTGCACGAAGTCGCCGTGGTCGGTGCACCCGACGCCGAATGGGGCGAAATCGTGGTGGCGTTTGTGGTGCCGCTGCCAGGTGCAAACCTCAGCATTGAGGCCCTAGACGCGCATTGTTTGCAAGAAATTGCACGCTTCAAGCGACCCAAGCGCTACGAGATCGTGCAAGAGCTGCCCAAAAACAATTACGGCAAAGTCCTCAAAACCGCGTTGCGTACACGCTTGCAATCACCCGGGCCTGCAAGCCACTGAGCAAAACCATTGGGCGGCCATCAAAACCGCTCGCCCGGCGCCAAATAACGCCACGTGCCCTCTTCCAAATCAGACAAGCTCACACGGCCCAAGCGAATGCGGCGCAAGGCCAAAATTTCTAACTTGGCCAGCTCGCACAAATAGGCCGCGAAGCCTGGGTGCGCGCCCTTAACGGCCAAACGCAGCTTGCTGCGCTCAGGCGTGGCGCTGCCCACGCTCACTTTGGCAAATGGCAAGCGCAAGCGCTCGTCTTTCAAGGCGCGTTCGATGGGGCGTAAATCGTCGGCCACCACTTCGCCGCGCACATCGATCACCAGCTCATGCTCCATGAAGGCCATGTCTTCGACCAGCTTGCGTTGGGTGCGAAAGTCCTGGGTGAATACCACCAAACCACTGGCGCCGGTCTCCAAGGGCACGCTGGCCTCCAACGCATGGAAATGGCGTTTGAGTAGACGCACGCCGCTTGCGTCGTGGGCGCTGCGGTGTTCGGCGTCGAGCAAACTGCATACCGTCTGAGGCGCCGACTTGCGCCCGCCTTGGACCTCTTGCAAACCATCAAGCCACCCAGCAGGCTTGTTCACGATCAAGGTGATAGCGCTCAAGTTCATCAAGCTCGCTTGGCTGTCGAGCGTGACGGTTTGCGTGCTGACACGAGACTGCGGCTCTTCCACCACCACACCGTCCACCGACACCCAACCCCCTTCGATGTATTGCTCGGCCTCGCGACGCGAGCAGCCACGCAATTGCATGACACGTTTGGACAGGCGTTCGCCTTCAGGGGTGTGGGAATTCATGAATCAAGGGGGTAAGAAAGAGGCCATGTGCGAAAAGCGCAGTGCATGAATGGTAAGGTCAAGCCCATGAATACACAGATTGATCATTTGGTCATCGTTGCATCTAGCCTTGAAGCAGGCGTGCAATGGTGCGAAGAGACCCTGGGCATCACGCCCGGCCTAGGCGGCGAACACGAGAAGTACGGCACCCACAACCGCCTGTTCAAAATCGCCACACCGCATTTCCCAATGGCTTATTTGGAAATCATCGCCATCAACCCCAACGCGGTACGCCCTAAAAAATTACAGGCTACACGCTTCTTTGACATGGACGACAAAGCCTTGCAAAGCGCCGTGGCCAAGCAACCGCGCTTGGTGCATTTTGTAGCCAGCACGCCCGACCTCAAAGCTGCCCGCATGGCGCTGCGCATGCAGGGCATTGACCGTGGCCCCGCCGTGTTCATGAACCGACGCACCTCCAAAGGCGTGTTGAATTGGCAAATCAGTGTGCGCGCTGACGGCCAACGTTTGTTCAATGGCGCGTTGCCCACGCTGATTCAATGGGGCAAACCGGAAGCCACCGACCCTCTGCGCTTGCACCCACGCAACACCCTGGCGCGCTCCGGCGTGACCTTGCAAAGCCTAGAGGTCACACACCCCAGCGCCGACAAGTTGCAAGCAGCCTATGCCGCGATTGATTTGAAAGGCGTCACCGTTGCAGAAGGCGCCGCCAACCTGGTCGCCACCTTGCAAACTCCCAAAGGCTTGGTCAGGCTTGAAAGCCTGGGCGTCTGAACCTCAGGCTTGTTAAAGCTGTTCAAGCTTTAAAGGCTCTGAGGGCAAGGTGGCCAGCAAGGCCATGCCAGTACCCATCACGGCGGCGGTCAGCCACAACGCGCCTTGGAAGGTGCCCGTGGTTTGCGCCATATAACCTGCCACCACCGGTGCCAGCATTTGCGCGACGCCATAACTCAAGGTCAAGCGCGCCATGGCCTTGCCCGGGTTGTGCGGAGAGCGTCGCCCGACCAACGCCAGCGTGAGGCTGACAATCCCAATGAAGGTCGCGCCATAGCCCACGGCGCCTGCCAACGCAGCCAGCAAAGAGCCCGACATGGCGGGCAAGATCACCGACAAGGTTTGCAAGCCAAACGCCAACAGCAAGGCACGCGTATCACCCACGCGCCGCGCCACCCGGTCCCACACAAACACGGCAGGCATGGCGGCAAAGCCCACCATAGCCCAGGCCAAAGCCCCCTGCCCCGCCAACAAAGGTTCGCGCTCCACAATCGCCACCGTGAACGTGGCGCTGATCACAAAGCCCCAGCCCGCCGCAAAGTAGCTGCCCACCATGGTGAACCACCAGCGCCGCGAAACCGTTGTGGCCTCTTGCGCCGTCTGCGCAGTCACCACAGGCGGTGGCACCGGGGGGCGCCATGCCCAGGCAGGCACAAAAAACACCAGGCCCAGCAGCGCAAACGCCAACCATTGCGACGACCACAACGGCCAAATAGACGACAGCCCCCAAGCACCCAAGGCCGACACCACAATGCCCAACCCAATGCCAATGAAGTGCAGCCCCAACTCGGGCCGGTGGCCATGGCGCATCAACCAACCCAACACCAAGCCTGAGCCCAGCAACATGCCGGTGGCGCTGCACAAACCGCCGATGTAACGCCACAAGGCCCAAGCCGGCATCCAGGTGGACAAGGCCATGGCTGCGGTGGTGAGCAAGGCCATCCACAAGCCCATGCTGTAGAGGCGGTGCCGCCAGCGCACATCGTCAATCCAGGCGGCCGCCAAGGCGCCACTCATATAGCCCGCATAGTTCACAGCGGCCAAGGCACCGGCGCCGGCATCGCTCAAACCGGTTTGCAATTGCAGACTCGGCAACAACGGGGTGTAGGCAAAGCGCGCCAAGCCGATCGTCAACACCAAGCCGCAAATGCCGCCTGTGGTGACCTGCCAGGGCTTTAAAGAGGGCGAGGTGGCATGGGTCACGGGGTTGGGTCTTTCATCAGTCGCACAAGGCCGCAGGTCGCTCAACATTGTGCTGGGTGGACCAAGCAGCGCCCCCCGTGTTGGCACGCAGCCAGTCTTCGATGCGTTGGGGTTCAGTGAGTGTGCGTAGTTCTTGGTAGGCCACTTCAGCGTCTGGATAGTGTTTGCGCAAAAAGTTCAGCCATTGCTTGAAGCGCCCGGCTTGGTGACGCGGTGAAATATGTTGCGCAATGTGGCCCCAAAAAATGCCCAAATGCGGCAACAACTCTTGCCAGCTCAGTGCAGCACGCGCTTGGCTGGCATCAAAGGCTTGAATGGCCAAGCCCAAGCCTGGGTTGGTCACGATGCCACGCCCGAGCATCAGTGCGTGGCAGCCCGAATCGGCGCGGGCTTGCAAGGCATCATGCACATTCCAAATTTCGCCATTGGCCACCAGCGGTGTTTTGACCACGGCGCGTATATCGGCAATGCGCGGCCAATACGCAGGGGGTCGATAAGCATCGGCCTTGGTGCGGGCATGCACCACAATTTCACTGGCGCCACCCGCCTCTAGCGCCAAGGCACAGGCCTCGGCTGTGCTGTCGTCGTTGAAGCCCAGGCGCATCTTGGCCGTCACCACCTGGTGGGCGGGCACGGCGCGACGCACGGCTTGAACAATGCGAAACAGCAACTCAGGGTCTTGCAGCAGCACCGAACCACCGCCGTGGCGGTTGACTTGTTTGGCCGGACAGCCAAAGTTCAGGTCCACCCCATCGCAGCCCATGGCCGCCACACGGGCTGCGTTGTCGGCCAAGCAGGCTGGGTCAGAGCCCAGCAACTGGGGCCGTACTGGCACACCCGCCAAGGTGCGCCCGCCATTGCGCAGCTCGGGCACCACACGCAAAAACGTGCGTTCGGGCAGCAAGGTGTTGGTGACGCGAATGAACTCGGACACACACCGGTCGACCCCGCCAATGCGGGTCAGCACATCGCGCAGCACGAAATCGAGCAAGCCCTCCATCGGGGCCAAAATGATCATGAGAGACAATCCATATCTTTCCCAATTTTGCTTCAGATCGTTTGCCCTCATGTCCAGCCTGACCACTTTGCAAGTCCGCCCCGCCACCTCACGTGATGCCGGGAAAATCGCCGAGCTCTATGCATCCACCGCGAAAGAGACCTTGAAGTCCATGCAAACAGGCGCTTCAGTGCCACCTGTGCCCGAAGAAAAAGACACCGCCTACTGGCGCGATGCGATTGAATACGCCGAACCCCAGGTGCAAGTGGCGGTGGACGGCGACAAGATCATTGGTTTTGTCGGCTACGACCGCTCACGCGACAAGGGCACGCCTAACACCATGGGCGAGATTTGGGACATTTACGTCACCCCCAGCTACTGGGCGCAAGGCGTGGGCCTGGCCCTGTGGGATGCGGCGCGTGAAGGCCTGCAAGAAGAAGGCTGCACCCATGTGTCCATCTGGGTGCCGATGGCCAATGACCGCGCCATGCGCTTTCATGAGTTGGCCGGCTTCAAACGCGAAATGTCCAGCGCCAAAACCGTGCCCATGGGGCCGGTGAAGGTGGAAGAAATTCGCCTCAAGCAACCGCTTTAAGCACTGACGTTTTTCATCCTAGGCCACACACGTGTCAGAGCACTACGCCGCACTCGGGCTCACCAGCGATGCCAGCTTGGCGGACATCAAAAAAGCGTTCCGCCAAAAAGCCTCGCAATTTCACCCCGACCGCAACAGCGACGAGGACGCGCCCGCACGTTTTCGTGCCGCGCAAGAAGCCTACGATGTGTTGTCAGACGACACCAAACGCCAAGCCTATGACGACAACCGCCGCCGCAATTTGCTGGACGACCCCGCACAGACCGCACGCGAGATCTGGCAGACCTACTTCGGGTCGCTGTTGTAAACCCCATGGTCTCGCACACTGAATTTTTATGAGCATTTCACCCTTCTTCCACGAGCTGCGTTCGTCCTACCAAGCCGAGCTCGACGACCTGATGTCCGACTCTGAGGGCAAAGACGTGTTGCGCCAACGCCTGGCGGAAAAACGTCAGGAGCTGGGCTTTTTGGTCCAAGTGATGGACCTCAACCCTGAGATGGTCGCGGTGGTCTTGCACCAGGCGTTTCGCTTCACCCAGCCTGCGTTGATGGACCATGTGTTGACCCAGGATGCCGACGAGATGTTGTCTTGGGACACCGTGTCTGAGGCTGTGCAGATCGAACCCTGGGCCAAAACCATGGTGGCCGAGATTTTGAAAGAACCCACGGGTGAATGGTTCATGTGCATCGCTGCAGCCCTGGAATACATGCACCACAAGCCCTTAGGCAGCGCCATTCCCCAAGCCCAAGCGGACGATGAATCCGATAGCGCCGAGACGACAGACGCCGAACTCGACGAAGAAGAAAAAGAAGCCCGTGCCCGCGAAGAAGCAGGCAACGCCTGGATGGTCGAACAAGGCTTTGACAGCAAAGACTGAGACCCAAAAACAAGACACACGCCATGAACGCACTTGCCCTGATTCAAAAAACCCAAAGCCTGATTGCCTCAGGCGACATCGTCGCGGCCGAAGCGGCCTTGGTTGAGCTGGCCGACACCGAAGGCGATCACGCCTTGATGGTGGTGCTGGACCAGCTGCCGCCCAAAGACATCTTGGCCGTGATTCGCGAGTACGACACCTCCAAAGAATCGGTCATCAACCTCTTGGTCACGCCCGAGCAATTTGCCCGCGCCGTGGTGATTGAAAAACAATACAAAGACCTCACGCGCACCCACTTGCGGGGCATGATGAACTCCATCATTTTTCGCGACGATGCCGACCCGATCGAGTTCTTGACCGCCATTGGCGACCTCGAAGGCGGCGCCGAAGCCCTGGCCGATTACTTCACCGAGAAGTGGAGCCGCATCGAGGCCTTCGCCCGCACTGGCACCTTTGACACCATCGAAGACGACGGTGACATCTTGAGCGAGCACGCCTTGCGTGGCTCCGCCTATGTGCGCCCCCGCGTGGAAGAAGACGAAGTGGCCGATCAGGACTGGATGCAAATGGCCTGGATCCTGCGTCACAAAATCCCCGACCTGTTCATTGAGATGCTCTTGGTGCTGCGCGCCAAAGCGCGTGCCTTCGATGCCGGCATGTCCGAAGAAGACGAGGAAGAAGACGATGGCAAGGTCGAAACCAGTGCCACCGACCGTGGCCAAGCCACCCCTGTGGCGCGTGATTCAGACGAAGAGTCTGCGATCTGATTGCTCGTTACACATTGCCCATGCCCCACACCGCTTCGTCAGCCCCCAGCAGCATTGCCGTTTTTGACGGTCGCCCCTTCTTTGAAAAAGCACTGAAATTTGGCGTGCAACATGGCATCTTGGACAGCGCCAAGCTGGCAGCCATTCAAACCGATGCGCCCAAGGGCATGGTGCAAATTGCGCGCTACTTTGGCAGCGAGTTTTTGCGCCCCGAGTTGGAAAAAGCCAAGGACCGCATTGTCAATTTGGTCAGCCTGAATTTAGAAATCAGCAGCGGTGGCGATCTGCGCAAAGCGGCTGAAGTGCTGCGTGACCACAGCTTCATGTCACGCTCCAAAGCGTCCTCGGACATGCTCAAGGCCTTGATCGTGATGCCGCAAAACAGCCACTTTGGCATGAACGAGCATGGTGGTTTTACCGACAAACACATTCCGCTCTTGGCCAAGTGGTCGCTGTGCAGCGTGGCCGATTACCAAGCCGAATTGGCCAAACGCCAGCAAGTCGCGCACATCATGGGCGCCGCCATTTGGATGGCCGATGCCCTGGACCTGCACGCCGATGAACTCGAAGAAGCAGGCTGCGACGCCGAAGCCGTGATTCGCACCGCCCTGCTCGCCTTGGCCACCAAGCAGACGCAGATGCCCGATTGGGTGACGTTTCAAAAAATGGTGGCCAGCTTGCGCAAGCCCAGCGCGACGAAAGTCATCCAACTGGTACTGCCCAAAAAACTGCCAGCTGAATTCAAAGCAGCGGTCGAGGCGGTGCGCCAAAGCGTGGAAGCGGATTTGCCCAAAATTCTGGATGCCAAGCTGACACCCCAAAAGTTGTTCAACCAAACCCCGGCGTTTGTGGGCCGCTATTTTTGGTTGGAAGACGGTTTGTCCGAAGTGGACCACTTTGACCGCGAGACGTCGGCCGCTTGGGAAAAAGCCACCGGCGGCCACAACGACGACAGCTCGCTGCTGACCTTGTTCTTGTGCATTGCCGCAGGCAGCCCCGCCAAAACCTTGTTGACCGAAAAAACTGCCGCCACGCTGATTCGCAAAATTCGCAAATCGGGCCTGCAAGCGGGATTGGTCACCCAATACATTGCGGACAACGCGCCCGCCCAACACCAAGGCGACTATCTGCGCATGTGGCAAGCGTTTTTGGAAGACGCGCAGGCCACGCTAGAAAGCGACCGCGATTACAAGCTGCACGATGCCCTGGCCGTGCTGCGGCGCGACTGCAACGTCACCGCCAGCTGATAGGCCCCACCTGGGTGACGTCGCGGCTCACACCTTGGCCGTGACCCGCGACAGCAAATAACGGCGCATCGCCACCGAGGGGCCATCGGCGCCGACCGAGAACTCATACAACTCGTGCTCTGGGGTCCGTGCCAGCACTTCTTCTTGCAAAGCCAAGCCCGTCACGTCTTCGTGGAACGCCACAAACAGTTGGTCGTGCATGAACTTGGTCATGGCCTTGTCATGCTGCGAAAAATCGCGCCCATGCACCACAAAGTAATGCGTGCTGGTGGCGCTTTCGGGCGTGGGCAAATGCGCGGTGCGGATGCGGAAGGTGTCACGCGCCTCCTCGGGCAAAGTGCAGTCGTAAAACGAGACCGACACCTCGTGCATGGCCGGGCTGCGAAATTCGGAGCGCACAATGCGCGCGGCCTGGCCCTGGCCCTTGATGCCCGTGGGCTCGGCCCACACCGGTGGCAGCGTGGTCGGCACCACATTGCGCTTGACCACGAAATGGCCGTCGCCAATTTCTGTTTCATAGGCGGCGCTGGCGTAGTCGGGCGTGCCAAAACTCTTGGCATGCAAAAAGCTCAAATGGGTCAGGTCCAGCAGGTTTTCATGCAAGCGCACATAGCTGGCTTTGAGGTGCATATAGCCTTTGGAGGTTTCCCAGTCGCCCTCGGTCAGCCAAGGTTGTGGCGGCAAACGGCTGGCGTCGGCGGTGTCGGCGTCGCCCATCCAGATCCACACCACGGGGCCACGTTCCAAGGTGGCATAGGTGCGCACGCCCATGGCGCGCGGACAGGTGGACTGCGAGGGCACATGCACGCAATCGCCCTGCGGGTTGAACTTCATGCCGTGGTAGGCGCAGGTGATGTGGTCGTCTTTGAGCTCGCCTGCCGACAGCGGCATCGAGCGGTGCGGGCATCGGTCTTCCATCGCCACCACCGTGCCGTCAGCCCGGCGGTACATCACGATGCCGCGGCCCAACAAGGTGCGGGCCAGCAACTGCGGGCCGACTTCGTCGGCAAATGCGGCCACATACCAATCGTCAAACACAAACGGCGTGTGCCGATCGGCCATCTTGGCCGAGGCGGCTTGGGTGGCGCCAATCACGGAGGCTGCAGGAAGCGTCATGAGCAGAAATTCTGAAGATGCGGATGATTTCATTCTAGGATGCGCGCATGCCCCATGCCGTTGCCCGCCTGCGCGCTGAGCGTTTAGCCCGCAGCGCCAAACCTTTTTTAGCCCGTGGCGGCCCCAAAGGCGTGCGCTGCGCAGATTGCCGCATGCTAACCAGCCACTGCATGTGCGCCTGGCGCCCCGACGTGGCCACACGCGCAGGCATGTGTTTGCTGATGGCCGACATTGAAGCGCTCAAGCCCAGCAACACAGGCTGGCTGATTGCCGATGTGGTGGCCGACACCTTCGCCTTTGCTTGGGCGCGCACCGAGGTGGACCCCGCCTTACTCAGACTGCTGGCCGATCCGCAATGGCAGCCCTATGTCGTATTTCCGGGTGCGTTTGCCGAGCCAGCGCGGGTGGTGCACGAGGTGGCCCATCCGTCCGCCGATGTACGCCCTCTGTTCATTTTGCTGGACGGTACCTGGGATGAGGCGCGCAAAATGTTTCGCAAAAGTCCTTACTTGCAGCGCTTTCCAGTGTTGAGTCTGGATGCGGCGCAATGCTCACGCTACACCCTGCGCCGCTCGCAAAGCGACGCGCACTTTTGCACCGCCGAAGTCGGTGCCATGTGTTTGGCACTGGCAGATGAGCAGCTTGCGGCCGACGCGCTGGATGCCTACTTGGACGTCTACACCCACCGTTACCTGCAAGCCAAGCAGCAACGGCCCGTGGATGTGCATGATGCGGTGCACACGCGCTTGCGCGAGGTGGCGCCACTTTGCCAAATCGACCCATAAACGCCAGTCACATGCCCAATCAAACGGCTTGAAAGTGCCCACCCGTTCGTCACCGACAATCGGTGTTTTCAGCCCTCCGTCTTCAGCAACTCTTTATGGCGATTCAATGGTTCCCCGGACACATGCACCTCACGCGCAAGGCGATTGGGGAGCGCATCAAAGAGATTGATGTCGTCATCGAAATGCTCGACGCCCGCCTACCCGGCTCCAGCGCCAACCCCATGCTGGCTGAGCTGATCAAGGGTAAACCGGCGCTGAAGATTCTGAGCAAACAAGACCTGGCCGACCCTACCCGCACCGCGCAATGGTTGGCGCACTACAACGCCCTGCCCGGCGTGAGCGCGTTGGGTCTGGACACCAGCATGACCTCGCCCGCCAAGGCCCTGATTGATGCCTGCCGCCAGCTGGCGCCTCTGCGCGGCGGCATGGTCAAGCCCATGCGGGTGCTGATTTGCGGTATCCCCAACGTGGGCAAGTCCACCCTGATCAACACCCTCAAAGGCAAACGCGCGGCCAAAACCGGCGACGAAGCGGGCGTGACCAAACTGGAACAGCGCATCACGCTGGCCGACGACTTTTACCTGTACGACACGCCAGGCGTGCTGTGGCCGCGCATCATCGTCGAGCAAAGCGGCTTCAACCTGGCGGCCAGCGGTGCCATCGGCGTGAACGCGTTTGACGAAGAAGTCGTGGCGCTGGAGCTGTTGAACTACCTGATTCCGAACTACCCGCAGGCCTTGAGCCAACGCTACAACATTCAAGACGTGGCCAGCCACACCGACGAAACCTTGCTCGAAGCCATTGGCCGCCAGCGCGGCGCGGTGCAAAGCGGCGGACGCATCAACACCACCAAGGCTGCACACTTGGTGATTCACGATTTCCGCTCTGCTGCGCTGGGTCGCCTGACACTGGAAACCCCAGAAGAATTTGCTGCCTGGCTGGCTGAAGGCAAAAAAGCCGATGCCGAGCGAGCGGTACGCAAAGAAGCGATCGAACAAAACAAAAGTAAAAGCAAAAGCAAGAAAAAACCACGCCATTGAATACGGCGCACCGCATGCCACCCCACCAACACACGCCCGACAAAGACGCCATCGCCCTGCTCCCGCCGTTTGAACGGCTGGACCTCGACCGCATCACTTTGGTTAGCACCGGAGCACAGGCAGCCCAAGCGCACAGCCAGCTCACCCAGGCCCGCGCCTGGGGCTTTGACACCGAATCGAAACCCACCTTTAGGGTCGGTGAACAGTCGGATGGGCCGCACATCTTGCAACTGTCCACGGCTGAACGCGCCTGGGTGTTCCAACTACACGAGCCGGAATGCCGCGCCGTGGCGGCCGATCTGCTGGCGCTGGGCGGTATTGCCAAAGCCGGGTTTGGTTTGGGGGATGACCGCAAACGCATCATCTACAAACTGGGCATCGAGCCCCAGGGCATCTTGGAACTCAACACCGTGTTCCACCAGCGCGGGTACCGCAAGGACATAGGCGTCAAAGGCGCGGTGGCGGTGCTGTTCAACCAGCGCTTCATCAAGTCCAAAAAAGCGGCGACCAGCAACTGGGCCAATGCCCAACTGAGCGAGTCGCAACTGATTTACGCCGCCAACGACGCGTATGCCGCGTTCCGAGTGTGGGAAGCCTTGGGGTTGATGGCCTAAGCGCGCGCGTTCGATCAGGGCAGCGCGTTGGTCGGCGTTGGCGTACGGAGCAACTGAATTTGCGGGAAATGCAAGTGGTGCATGAGTTCACGCACAAACACCACGGTGGCAAAAAAGCGGGCCGTGGCCGGCAAGGCCTCTTGCGGTGAGGCCTGGCCCATGGCCTGCATCACCAAACGGCTGAAGCTTTGTTCTACCGCATCCACATGCAAGATTGGATGAGCGGTTTGCGCCACGCCACTGGCTTGGGCCAAAGCCCACACCTGCGCATCGCGGGTGAGCAACTGCGCGCCCGCTGGCACCTCGACCTGGGCGGCCTGAATGCGGTCTTCGGTCCATTCAATGGCGCGCTCCAAGCCCGCAGCGTGCAAGGTGTGATTTTTGAAAAACAGGGGTTCCATCAGCGCGTGGCCAATGGCCATGCGCCCGAGCACGCTGCCGTCGGCAACGCCTTCGGGCGTGCAGCCTTGCAGTTCGGCCACTTCAGGACCGAGGACCAGACACAACGATGGACCCATGATGGACTCCTTGTTTCAAAAAGATATTTGCAGTTCCAAAAAGCAGCGAAGCTTGCGACTCACGGTGTAGCAGATGGGGGCGTTTGCAACACAGGCAAGAGCAAGCGCCCTTGATGGGCCAAAGCCAAAGTGCGCCACGCCAACGTCGCCATGACCAGGTTGGCCACGGCAAACAATGCTGGGGCCAACAGTTGCCACAGCGCCTCGTCTGGTGCGCGCGCCAAGATGCGCAAGGCCATGCTGGCCAGCGCCATCACGCCGAAACTGAAGGCCCAGTAACTCGGCGCAAACGCTGCCTGCATGGTCCAGGGCAGCAAACGCGACGCCAACAGCGCTTGGTACAGACCGTAACCGAGCAGCATGTGCGCCATCAAATCTGGCGGGCCTGATGTCAGCGACAAATAACTCAAGCCCCCAACCACAGCGGGTGCGACCTGAATGCCCTGCAACGGCCGCTGCGCCACATCCAAGGGCGTCAGCGTGGCAGCACGGTGCAGCACCAACGAGTCCAAGGCCAGCCATGAAAACAAGCCAGCGCCAAAAAACAAGCCCCCCAGCGCCGTCCAGCCAAAACTGGCTGCGGCCGTTGCCGCGACAAAGTTCTGTGCCACCGCAGGCAGATACACCGAAGCGTTGAGTGACTCAGGCGCACGACCGCCTTGCCAAAAACGCCCCACGCTCCACAGCCCCAGGCCCAGCTGCGCCGATAAGCCCAGGACCAACAACGCCCAAGCCAAGGGCGGTGACCACGACTTGAGCGTGATGGCGGCCAACAAGGTTGAGACGGGCAGCAGCGCCGCCATGGCCGACTGCAGCGGATGGTCCAGCTCCAGACGTGCAGCAGCGGGCTGACGCCACCACTTGCGCGCGTAAACCAGCAGCAGCACGCACCACAGGGCAACACCGAGCGCACTGGCTAAGTTGACAAGCACCGCAGGCAAAGACCAAACCTGCGCGGCGGCTTGCCAGCTGTGCCCCCAAGCCAGCGTTCCCACGGCCATGCTGAAAAAAGAGACCGGCATAGAAGGACGATCTTGCGTCATCAGTCGCTCCTACGCTCAGCAGCAACGGGTGGCTTGGGCATGTCGTTCAAATGGTGCAGCTTGGCCCACACCTTAGCGCCTTGTTCACCGGTTTGCGCTTGCAAGCGGCTGCCACTGGGCAAGCGCAACCACGATTGCGCGGCAAAGTTTTCGCCCCCTTCGGTGAAGCCACCGGCTAACACCAAGAACTCGCCACCTTTGGGCAAGTCCAGCGTGATGGTGTGATGCGCAGCCCACTCTTCCAGGCGCACATCTTCGCGTTCATCCCGGTACAAGGGCGATACCTTCACGCCGGGCCTGTGGGCATCGTCCACACGCGCCATCTTGTCAGTCTGCACAATGACGCGGGTGCGATCGAGTGGATCAAACTGCCACAGCTTGACAAAAATGGTGCAACCCAAGGCAGCACCCGGGGTGTGGTGGGTCTGGGGTGGGTTGCGGATGTAGGTGCCTGCGGGATAGTCGCCGTGTTCGTCTTGGAACACACCGTCCAACACCATAAACTCTTCCCCCCCTGTGTGGGTGTGGGCACTGAACTGACTACCCGGTGCGTAACGCACGATGGTGGTCGCCTGCGCCACTTCATTGCCCACACGGTGCAGCATGCGGCGTTCCACCCCGGGCATGGGCGACGCCAGCCAGGCTTGTTGGGCTGCGTGAACCGCAGCTCGTTGGGTCAAGTCGGCATGCAAGTTCATAGCAGCTCTCCGACTTCAGGGCTTGCAGCTTGTGCGTGGGGCGCAGATGCGTTCACGCTGTCGAGCAAGCCTTTGACCGCCAACTCAGCCGCTTCCAACGCCCCTTCCAGATAGCCGCCGTAGTTGGGGGAGCGCTCGGTGCCTGCCAACCACAGGCGTTGCGCCCAGGGCGACGGCACTTGCGCTTCGTCGTACATCGGGTGGTAAGCCAAGGGATGTTGATCGTCTTTGGCAGCTGTCAGTGGTTCTTGCGCCCAGTCCTGAACCGAGGTCCACAAGGGCTTGGCTGCCTCAGGACCGAACATGCGCACCAGCTGGGCGAGCGCTTGTTGCTGCAAGGCGTCACGGCCAATGCCCGCTCTGTAACTGGGCGAGGCGCCAACAAAACCAAACAGCGCAGCCACTTGGCCCGAGGCATCGGACGCATCATGAATTTCTGACATCGGACCGCGATGGCTCATGCCATCGCCCGACAAACCGGCCTCACGCCAGAAAGCCTTGGGATACGCCGCGACGAATTTCGCCTGCCCGGCCATCCAGGTGGGCGTGGCTCGCATGTCTTCAACCATGGCCTCTGGCCAGGCGGGTTCGAACGCCAGATCTTGCGCCATCAAACGTGGAGGGATGGTGACGATCACCTGCGACGCCAGTTGTTGCCAACGGCCACGTGCATCTTCGAGCTCCAGCTCAACCGCATGAGGACGCAGCTTCATGGCATGCACACGGGTGTTGGCTTGCACATGCACTTTGTCGCCGAATTGAACCGACACGGCCTCGGTCAACGCCTGCGTGCCACCTGCAATGCGGTGTGACGCGGGCGACTGTTCCCAGCTGCTTTGGTGTTTGTACAGCTTGCCATCTTGCCCTTCCACCACCGCAGCACCCTGGGTGTGTTGTGGGAAAGACGCCAAACCAAGTTGAGCGAGCAAGCGCTGCATGCGCGGATTCATGGCAGGCCAAAACCAAGAAGGCCCCATGTCCACACGGTGCGCGGATGCGGTGGGCGCATGACTCAACACACGACCGCCCAAGCGTTCACGCGCCTCGATGAGCATCACACGCTGACCGGCTTGCGCCAACAAACTGCTGGCATACAGACCGCTCAGGCCCGCACCCACGACAACAACAGGATGAGACATGTCAAACTCCTTTAAACAGCGGCCGCCATGGGCCGCAAATCCAATTCATGGGTCCAAGTGCTTTGGGGTTGGTGAAAAAGCTGCCAATACACCTCGGCCAGATCGCTGGGTTTCATGCTGCGCGGTTCTTGCGCCCCCGTGAAACGCTGCTGTGTTTTGTCAGACCAAATCAAACCATCCAGCACGGTGTGAACGACATGAATGCCGCCAGCCGTGTGCTCGCGCGTCAGGGCTTGCGTCAGACCACGCAAAGCAAATTTCGCGCTGCTGAAGGCTGAAAACAAAGGCCCGGCACGCACACTGCCCGAGGCACCGCTGAAAATCAGGCAGCCGCCGCCCTGGGCACGCAGCCGTGGAATCGCCTGCTGCGCCACATTGACGGCAGTCAGTGTCATGGACCGCCAGACCTGCTCAAACACCTCTGGCGAGGTGTCCAGAAATGCCTCACGGTGAAACTGCATGGCGTTGTGAATCACCCCCGCCAGTGGTTTGGTGGGATCGAGCGCGTCAAACAAGGCGACAGTGGCATGTGCATCGCTCAGGTCGGCATGCACATGGCCCTTGCCTTGGCGAGAGACAGGCACCACGTGGTAGCCACCCGCTTCAAAGCGCGCTTGAAGTGCTTGCCCGAGTCCGTTGCTGCTGCCTGCGATGACGATTGTTTTTTCAGACATGATGGGTGATCTAATTTGTGGAATATGAATATTTAATAACTAAATAGCATCTTGATCATAGGCCAGGTTGACCCCATCAAGGCAGCTTGGAATTTGCGCCTCAACAGGGTCAATCTACACAGCATTAGGCTTTCAGACGCTCAGCCAAGGCTTCAGCCAAAGGAGGCGCCGAGGCAGGACTTTGACCCGTCATCAACGGACCATCGATCACCACATTGGGTTCCCAGTTGGCTTTGCTTTGGTACTTTGCGCCACGGCCCTTGAGCTCGTCTTCCAACGAGAACAACAGGTGTTTGAGGAGCTCGATTTCCGTGTCCTCGTCGTTCTTGAAACCGGTCAGCTGAACGCCCTTGACCAGGTACTCGCCGCTGGGCAACTTCACATCGCGCAAGATGGCAGGTGCATGACACACCATCGCGATGGGGCGGTTGCTGGTGTAGAAGTCCTGGATCAACTTGATCACATGCGAGTCGTGCGCCAAGTCCCACAGCAGGCCGTAACCGCCTGGGAAGAACACGGCATCGAAGGTGTCGTAGTTGATGTTGCGCAACTTGCGTGTTTCTTTGGCGGCGTGCAGGGCCACCTCGTCGGTCAAGAAACGGCGTGTGTACTCGGTGGTGAACGGTGCTTTCATGCTCAACCAATCGATGGGCGCTTCTCCACCGTCAGGTGAGGCCAACACCACCTCATAACCGGCTTCGGTCAAGATGTAATACGGCGCTGCCAGCTCCGTAAACCAAGTGCCAGTGTGCTTACCGCTGACACCCATTTCGTCCACCGACGACATGACCAACAAAACACGTTTTTGTTTGTTACCTGTACTCATATCCAACTCCTTTTTCCGCTGTGCGGATTAGCTTTCAAAAATCAAGCGCACGAACCCTTTCTCGCACCCTTGCTTGCTTCACCTGCTGAGTTGCCTCAACAAGTGCTGCTCATTTTGCTTAAACTACCTATCGATAGGTAGGTTAAGCAGTTAAAAAAAACGACTCAAAAAATCAAGCCTGAAAGAAACACCTCACACGCGCGGCGTGGCCCTAAAGGCTTAGAAACGCTACGACCCACCAGCATAGAACCCTCTAACAAGGACAGCAGTGTTTCAGCCAACAGCTTGGCGTCGTGCGCGCTGCGCAAGGAACCTTGTATCAGTCCGTCTTGAATGACTTCGTTGAGCCAATCCAGATTGATCTGAAAAAACCGTTTGACCTCGGCATTGAGCGCAGCATCCAAAGAGTTTGACTCCGCACCCAACACCCCGCACACGCACAGGTGTTGGTTGTTTTTGAATGTGGTTTCGAACAAGTCGGCATAGGCCAACAGACGCTCTGGTGCTGGTGCACAAGCTTGGCGCACTTGACGCAAAGCATCTTCAAACTCCCGCGTGTAACGCTGCACGACCGCGATACCTAAATCCACCTTGGAAGCAAAGTGGTGATGGATGCTGGCCTTGCGCATGCCTACAGCTTGCGAAATGTGCTCAAAGGAAAAACCGTTGTAGCCCACCTCTTGCACCAAGGCCTGTGCCACATCTGCAATGCGCTCGGCTGAGGGTGAAAGTTCTGTGTGATTGCTCATGATGGCGTCCCGTCGATTGCTACCTATCAGTTGGTAGGCTTCATTATGCACCTAAAAGCAAACCTGTCTGAAATTTTCAAAGATTTTTGAAAATCGTTTCTTTTTTAATAAAAAACGTTGCAAAAAGGCCACATAAAACCTATTTATTCATCAAAGGCTCCAAAAATATAAATTAATATTAACTATATGTTACTATTTTAATCCTTTCAAACAAATTGAGTACTACCAATTCACTCTGTTTGAAGTCTTTCAAGTTCATCCATCCCTACCTAAAGGCACCCGAGTCATGAGCCATGCGCTTTCGTTCAGCCACACATCTTCAGCCAATTGGATCAAATCTGTGAGCGCACAGACTGTCAGCCGCCGCACGGCGCTTCGCTGGGTGCTCGCGGCGCACATGGTGGGTGCAGCAATGCTTGGGTTAGGTCATGCACAAGCACAAGGCGTGCTGAGCATCGATGCGCTGGGCCAGAACTACAACGCCGCCAACAAATCCATCCCCACAAGTTTGTCGCACCTGACGTTCTACCGCCCAGCCAACGACAGTGGCGCCGAGGCTGTCACTGTCTACATTGATGGCGCGTATCACACCTCACTGGTGAAGAACGGTTTCGCTGAGGGTTGTGTCAAACCTGGCACCACCAACATCGGACTGCGTAGGGTCGAAAACGCAAGCGATGTACGCAACCCCATCCAAGTCACAGCCGTGGCATTAAAGACAGGTCAGCAGCAGTTCTTGCGCGTGAGCGATCAACCTGGCATACAACCCGTATTGCAAGCCGTTTCTCAGACACAGGCCCGCTCCGAGTTGGCACAAACCCGCCAACAAATACACACCCTCTCGCGCGCCACCAACGTTGTGCCTTGTGAAGAGCCTCCGGTCGCAGCAGTCGCACCTGTGGTAACGCCTCCAGCCCCACAAGTGATTTCACTGGCGTCTGACGCGTTATTTCCATTCGGTAAATCCGGATTGAACGACATGCTGCAAAACGGCCGATCAGCGCTTGATGCGGTTGTCAGTCGCGTGAAAAACGAATACGCCAGTATCGACAACATCAAAGTCATTGGCCACTCCGACCCGATTGGACGCCCGGTGGACAAGCAAATCATCTCTTCGCAGCGCGCGCAAACCGTGCGTGACTACATTAGCAACCACGGCTTGCAGTCCGCCCAAATTCTGAGTGTGGGACGCGCAGACAACGAGCTGGCCTTGAATGGCTGCGGCAACCGCCCTACCCCCGCCAACATCGAATGCCACGCGCCTAACCGACGCGTGACCATTGAAATTTCTGGCACACGCCGCTAAGGCTGATCGTCCATCAGCACCAAGCTGTCCACATCGCAACACACCAACCATTCCAGAACTCAAAGAGAAACAAGGCAGATCATCATGGTTCAAAAATACAAACTTCTCGTTGGCAACGGCAAAGACCAAGTTGCACAAACCATTGACATCGAACAAGGCACAGGCAACCAAACCCAACCCGTGATGGTCAAGGCCCAAGCCGGCATGCGCTACCAATTGGCTCAGGCCAACACCCCCAAAGCACCGCACAACGTGCGTGCCAAGCGCGTGGGCAAAGATCTGCAAGTTTTCTTGGAAGACAGCCAGCAGGCCAACCTCGTTATTCAAAACTACTACGACGAAACCCCCACCGGCGCCAACGCGCTGGTTGGACAGGCAGAAAACGGTTCGGTCTACAGCTACATTCCCGAAGACGCGAATGCCGCCGGACTAATCCCCAACCTCACCGACGGAGGCAATTTGGTGGGCATGGCCTTGGGCAGCTATGAAGAATTTATGCTCGCTGCCGTACCCTTGGTAGCTGCAGGGACTGGTGGTGTGGGCATGGGTGCGTTGGCCGCAGGCTTGGGTTTGGCGGCACTGGCAGGTGGTGGGGGCGGTGGTGGCGCTGCAGCAACGGACACCACGGCTCCTACAGGTCAAACCGGCGCACTCGCTGCAGCCAGTGATACCGGTACACAAGGCGATAACCTGACCAGCAACAAAACGCCCACCATCACAGGCAAAGCCGAGGCCGGCGCCAAAGTAGAAGTCACCATCAACGGCAAGACTTACACCACCACCGCAGACGCCAACGGCAACTACAGCGTGAACGTGACGGACACGCTGCCCGACGGTGCCTACACCCCAGAAGTCAAAGTCACCGACGCTGCTGGTAACGCCAGCACTGCCACAGGCACGCCGTTCACGATAGACACCGCAACAGCGGTCACATTGGCAGCCGTTACAACCAGTACCCTCAACGGCACCGGTGAAGCCGGTGCACAAGTCACCGTCAAGGACCCCACAGGCGTTGTGGTTGGCACAATCACCGTGGCTGCAGACGGCACCTGGACCCTGCCTAACACCACAGGTGCGATAGGCACCTACAGCGCCACAGCCACAGACAAAGCAGGCAATAGCAATACAGCAAGCCAGAGCCTAGCGACACGGGTTGTGACAGCAGCGCCCGACACCACCGCACCTACAGGTCAAACCGGCGCGCTCGCCGCAGCCAGCGACTCCGGTACTGCGGGCGACAACCTCACCAGTGTCAAAACACTTACCATCACAGGCAAAGCCGAGACTGGTGCCAAGGTCGAAGTCACCATTAACGGCAAGACTTACACCACCACCGCAGACGCTAATGGCAACTACAGCGTGAACGTGACGGACACGCTCCCCGACGGCGCCTACACCCCACAAATCAAAGTCACCGACGCAGCAGGCAATGCAAGTACCGTTGCGGGCACAGCATTCACGGTCGATACCAACGCACCCGCCGGTCAAACCGGCGCACTGGCGGCGGCCAGCGATACCGGCATCCAAGGCGATAACCTGACCAGCAACAAAACCCCCACCCTCACGGGCAAGACCGAAGCTGGTGCTAAGGTAGAAGTCACCATCAACGGCAAGACTTACACAACCACCGCAGACGCCAGCGGCAACTACAGCGTCAGCATCCCTGCAAGCGATGCGTTGCAAAACGGCAGCTATGCCCCACAAATCAAAGTCACCGATGCAGCAGGCAATGTCAGCACTGCCACAGGTACGCCATTCACCATCGACACAAACACGGTCGTGACGATGGCGGCAGTCACCGCCACCACACTCAGCGGTATAGGTGAGGCCGGCGCACAAGTTATCGTCAAAGACCCAACAGGGAGAGTCATCGGCACCGCCACTGTGGCCACAGACGGAACCTGGACCATGCCAAACACCACAGGTGCGATGGGCACGTACACGGCTACCGCCACTGACAAAGCTGGCAACAATGCCACAACCAGTGGGGTATACAACGTGGTCACACTCGTGTCCCCAGCGGTGAGCATCAGCAACGCGGCCAACAATACCAACAGCGGTCTGATCAACGCGGCAGAAAAATCGCTCGGCGTCAGCGCCGATGTAGCCTTGCCAGCCAGCCAGTACAAAGTCGGCGATGTCATCACCTTGACCCTGACCGATGCCAAAGGTGCAGCCAGCAGCTACACCCACACCGTCGCAGCGGCCGACCTGACCGCAGGCAAATGGAGCGTGCCACTGGACAGCACCAACCTCAGCACCGATGGCAACTACACCACGGCCACCACGGTGGCACGCACAGGTGCCACCACCAGTGCCCCCACCAACGTCAACTTCACGGTTGACACCACCATCCAGCCCATCACCATTGATCCGCTGAACAAAGCGAACCCCAATGCCGTGACCGGCACCGCTGGGCCCGGCGACAAGGTGACGGTGCAACTGCCCGACGGCACCACCAAAACCACCACAGCAGATGCCAGTGGCAAATGGAGCGTCACGCCCGACACCCTGCCGCAACCCGCAGGCAAAGTCGTCGCCGTGAGCGAAGATCCGGCTGGCAACACCAGCAATACCAACCAAGACCGCAGCTCGCCCTTGGCCAGCGAGACCTTGGCCATCAGCGGCATCGACGCCGACACAGGCACCAGCGCGATCGACTTCATCACCCAAGACAACGCCAGCGATGGCAAGCTCAACATCAACGGTGTGTCCAGCGCCGCTGACGGCACCAAGGTCGCCGTCAAGCTCGATGGCGTGACCGTGGGCACCACCACCGTGGTCGGAGGCAAGTGGAGCTTTGACTACCTCAGCACCAGCATCACTGGCGGCAAAATTGCCGACGACAAATACGCGCTCAGCGCTGCCTTGGTGGACTCTGCAGGCAAAGAGGCCACCCAATCCATCAGCAAAGACTTGGTCATTGACACCAGCGCTACGCTGGACCCCAGCTTGGGCAAAGATCCAGTCACGGGTGCTTTGAAAACCGACCCACTGGCCAGCAAAACCGTCACATTCACCACCATCTCCGACGACACCGGGGTCAGCAGTACCGACAAAATTACGGCTGATCACTTGCTGGCCATCAACGGCACCTCCGACGCTGCCGACGGCACAGTCATCGCAGTCAACGTGGTGGGGCCCAACGGCACGCTGCAATTGGGCAAGGCCATCGTGAGCGGTGGCAAGTGGAGCCTGGACGCCACCGCAACCTCGCTGCCAGATGCCAGCTACAAACTCAACGCCAACATCCTCGACGTGGCAGGCAACGTGGTCAAAACCGTCAGTGACACACTGGTCATTGACAGCAGCAGTGCCACAGGACCAGGCAACGTCAGCAACCCCACTGCCCCCGCCAATCCCATCACCGACCCCAACGGCACGAACAGTGGCGCCACCAAAACGCTGGCCATCGCAGCCATCAGCACCGACACAGAAACAGTGGGTGATTTCAAAACCACCGACAACACCTTGGTCATCAGCGGCACAAGCAACGCCACCACCGGCGCCTACGTGGCTGTCAGCTTGGGCGGCAGCTTGATTGGCTACGCTGCCGTCAAGGCCGACGGCAGCTGGAGCTTTGACAACACAGACACCACCTTGCCCGTAGGCAACTACACCTTGGACGCCACGCTGGTCGACAAAGCCGGTAACACCATTGCCAAAGCCAAGCAAGAAGCGCTGCAAATCCAACCCCTGAGTGGCGATCCTCAAATCGTGAGCATCAGCACCGATAACGGCGTCAGCCCTAATGACTTTGTCACCAACGACCAAAGCTTGATCATCAACGGCACCAGCACCAGCCCAGCGGGCTCGCGCATTGATGTATTTTTGGACGGCGTCAATATTGGCCAAACCACCGTGTTGGCTGACAAAACCTGGGTGTTGGATTATCAAAAAACCAACATCGCCTTTGGCAACCACACCTTAACGGCCAGCGTCATCAACCCGAACGGCTCAACATACAGCACCTCAGGCAATCAAGCTCTGGTGATCGACAACAGCACCACGCAAAACCCGGGCTTGCCTGCGGCCGTGACCGACCCCAACACCGGCAAAATCATCAGCAGCTTGGCGATCAGTGATGACACAGGCACCAGTGCTGCTGACTTCATCACCAACGACACCACCTTGGTGCTGTCCGGTAAAACCGACGCAGCCGACGGTAGCGACATTGCCATCAGCTTTGGCGGCACCTTGGTGGGCTATGCCAAAGTCGTGGCGGGCAGCTTCAGCTACAGCGGCCTGAGCGCCAAACCAGACGGCGTGTATGTCTACACCGCCGCCATCGTCGACAAAGCGGGCAACGCCTTGGCCGGTGGCAGTAAAACCGAGAACGTGCAGATTGACACCAGCACCACCAAAGATGCGCAAGGCAACATCGACCCCTTGGCCAGCAAAGCCATCGTGATCAGCAAAATTGATACCGACAGCGGCATCAGCGGCACCGACTTCATCACCAGCGACAACGCCTCCGACGGCAAACTGTTGATCGCAGGCACAGCAGGCACCAGCGCCAACCCGGTGGCCGATGGCACCGTGGTGCAAATCAAGCTGGATGACAAAGTGATTGGCACCACCACGGTCAGCGCAGGCACCTGGTCCATCAACTACACAGGCAGCACGCTCGCTGACGGCAACCACACATTGGATGCCAGCATCTTGGACACCGTAGGCAACGAAGCCAGCCAAGCCACCCAGCAAGCCTTGGTCATTGATACCAGCGCCACCCTCACCCCAACCGGGAGCAGTGACACCCAGCTGCAAGGCAAAACCATCGCCATCGGCAGCATCACCGATGACACCGGCGTGTCGGGCAGCGACTACATCACCCAAGACAACAAGCTCGTGTTCACCGGTACTAGCACGGCAACGGACGGCGCCAATGTGGCAGTCAAACTCAACGGAGCTGTGATTGGGTACACCACCGTCACCGGCGGTAAGTGGAGCTACAACTACACCTCGACAACCCTGCTAGATGGCGCCTACAAAATCGACGCCTCATTGGTCGATGCCCCAGGCAACGAAGCCGGTAAAGCCACCCAGCAGGTCCTGCTGATCGACACCAGCAGCACGGTCAATCCAGATCCGGCCGTCAACCCCGGCACCACGCTGGTGACTGACCCCAACGCGGGCAAAACAATCAACATCACCGCCATCACCGACGATACGGGCACTGCGGGCGACTTCAAAACCACCGACAGCAACCTGGTCATCAGCGGCATCAGCACCGCGGCCGTGGGCAGCATCGTGGACATCAAGGTCGACAGCGTGCACGTGGGTTATGCCAGCGTGCAAACAGGCGGGACATGGAGCTTTGACTACAGCGGCACCACCCTGGCTTTGGGTCCACATAATCTCGACGCCAGCATTGTGGACGTGGCAGGCAACGTGGTGGTCACGGCCAGCCAGAAACCGCTGGAAATTTTGGCCGCTACCCCGCTCAAGAACAACACCGTCAGCATCAACGGCATCACCAACGACACGGGGTCCAACGGCGCTGACTTCATTACGAGCGATCCTGCCCTGGTCTTCAATGGCAAAAGCAACGCGGCAGCCAACACGGCAGTCGTCATCAAAGTCGACGGCAAAGAAGTGGGCGTGACCACGGTCGACGCCAGCGGCAACTGGGTGTTTGACTACAGCACCACCTCGCTCACCCCACAAGCCACTTACAAGGTCAGCGCCGTTTTGCGCGACACCAACGGCTTGGAAGGCGCGCAAGCTGACCAAAACGTGACGATTGACACCTCTGACAGCTTGCTGCCCAATGGTCCAAACAACCCCAGCACCGACCCCTTGACCCAAGCGGGCATCACCATCACCGCCATCAGCCCCGACACCGGTACGGCGGGCGACTACGTCACCAGCGCGCAATACGTTACTTTCAGCGGCACTAGCACAGCGCCGGCAGGCACCAGCATTCGCGTCACTGTGAAAGATGCCAATAACGCAGTCGTGATCGACCGTTACACCACTGTGGACACCAATGGCGCTTGGTCTCTGGTCAACACCAGCACCGCCATGCCCACCGGTAAATACACGCTGGATGCTGCCATTGCTGACGCAGCAGGTAACCTTGTTGTGAAGGCCATTCCCCAAACGGTAGAAATCATCTTGCCACCCGTGATCAACGGCGAAGCGGTGGCCATCACCGCCATCAGCCAAGATACAGGGGTGTCCAGCAGCGACTTCTACACCGCCGACAACAACGGCCTGACCTACACCGGCACCGCCATGAAGAGCGGTGTGGCCATGGCCAACCAGCTGGTCGATGTGTTCCTCACCGACGCCAGCGGCACCCAATTTAAATTAGGCCAAGCCACCACCAACGCCAGCGGTGTCTGGACTTTGGCTGACATCACCCAAGCCAAAACCGATGGCATCTACACCATTGGTGCCAAATTGATCGACCGCGCAGGCAATGTGCTGGCCACATCTACCCAAGCCTTGACCATCGACACCAACGGCGATGTCAACCCTGGCAAACCCAACCCGCTCAACGACCCCTCGCTCAACAAAACCGTCAGCATCGGCGCCGTGAGCAAAGACACAGGCGTTTCCAGCAACGACTTTGTCACCGCAGACAACGGTGCCGACACAACCAACAGCGATGCTGCTTTGGCAGACGGCAAAATCACCCTCAGCGGTAGCACCACAGCCGTCATCAGTGGTGGCAACAGCATCAAAGTGCAGTTGCTCGACAGCACAGGCAAAGTCGTGTCTGACGGCAATGGCACCGGTGAGTTCTATGCCACCATCATCACCGGCAGCAACGGCGTCAATACCTGGTCGATCAACTTTGTCCCCGGTGCAGGAAAAACCATTGCTGACGGTGTCTACACCGTCCATGCAGACATTGTGGACAAAGCCGGTAACACGCTCCACACAGCCGGGGCAACGACGACCCAAAAGCTTGTCATTGACACCAGTAGCATCAACACCGTTGATCCCATAGCAGATGTCGACCCCTTGATTGGCAACACCAAAGCCGTGGCCATCACCTCGATCAGCCAAGACACGGGCGTGTCTGCTTCTGACTTCATCACCGCCGACAACGCAGGCACCGTCACGGCTGATAAAAACGGCAAGCTCACCATCAACGGCACGACTGACGCGGCCAACGGCGCCACAGTCGCCGTCAAGGTCGACGGCAACATTGTGGGCTACGCCACCGTGGCTGCGGGTGCTTGGAGTTTTGACTACACGCCCGCCAACGGCGCCGTCATCGCTGACGGCGTGCACAAGCTCGACGCCAGCGTGGTCGACTTAGCAGGCAACGTCAAGGTCACTGCCACCAAACCGCTAACCATCGACACCAACGGTACCGTCAACCCCACGGAGCCCAACCCGTCCAACGAGATCGATCCGTCCAGCGGCAAAGTGCTGGACATCACCAGCATCACCCAGGACACGGGTGTTCCAAACGACTTCTACACCTGGGACCGCAATCTGGTGTTTGGCGGCACCACCACCGCGCCCGTGGGTGCCTTGGTCGCGGTCAAGTTGGATGGCGCCATCCTCGGCTACGCCACTGTGGTGGCGGGCGGCAACGGCCTCAACACCTGGAGCTTTGACAACCAAGCCTCCACCCTGCCTGCCGGAAACTATGTGTTATCAGCGGCCATCGTGGACAAAGCCGGCAACGTGGTGGTCAACGCCACCCAGTCGGTCACGATCACCATTGACCCCAATGCACCAACCGCCACCCTCAACATCGAGTCCATGACGCAAGACACAGGCACGGCTGACTTCGTCACCACCAACGGCAGTGCAGGCCGTACTGTGGTTGTGGCAGTGGGCACCCCCTTGGCCAGCACAGAATGGGTGGAGGTCAACATCAACGGCGTATGGACCAAGGCCACACTCAACAGCAGCACGGGCAAATGGGAAGTCAAAGACACCCAAGCCCATACGGCAGACTGGACCTATGACGCCCGCATCATCGACTTGGCTGGCAACGTCGGCAACACAGACAGCCAAGTGGTCACACTGGGCACTGCACCGTCACAAACCATTGCCATCACCAGCTTGAGCACCGACAGCGGTGTGCAAGGTGACTGGATCACCAATGACGGCTCAGCCAACGGCGTCGCCGGTGGCACACTGAGTGCCCCACTCACCGCCACCCAAAAAGTGCAAGTGAGCTATGACAATGGCCTGACTTGGGTGGACGCCAACACCACCACCAGCAACGGTGTCACCACCTGGGCAGCCATTGACAAAAGCACACATAACGCCAACTGGACAATCCAAGCCAAGGTGGTCGACATTTCGGGTGCCACATCAGCCTTGGCCTCACAAAACGTCACCTGGGACAACACCGCTTACAGCGGGGCCCTCACACTCAACGCCATCGACGACAACGTCACACCACAACCTGACGGCAGCACCGGCACCTATACCTACACCGCCACAGGCAGCATCACCAACGACACCAGTCCGCTGGTCAAAGGCACCGTGGGCACCTTGGCTGCAGACGAGTTGGTGCATGTGTTCCGCGACGGCGTGGACATTGGCATCGCAGCTGTTGCTGGCGGCAACTGGATTTTCCAAGACGGCATGGGTGCAACAGGCAGCCTGACTGCACCGCTCAACAATGGCAGCACCTACACCTACACCGCTAAAGTGATTGACGGCGCTGGCAATCCAAGCAGCCCTACGGCGGGCTTCGCCATCAGCATCGACACCACCACTGCAGTGCTTGCAGCCGACGTGGCCACCGCCACCGAAGCCTCCACCATTGCCACAGGTAGCACAGCCGCCAACTTTGGCAGCAACCCCACGGGCAATTTGCTCAGCAACGACACGGTTTCGACCAAAGCGCTGTTGACCACGGTGCAGGGTGCGGGCGGTGCCATCAGCATTGCCAGCGGCAGCACCAGTGTGAACAACCCAACTGAAATTGTGGGTGCCCACGGCACACTCAAAGTGGGCGCAGACGGTAGCTACGCCTACTTTGTGAACAACGCCGACGCGGCAGTCAACGCCTTAAGCGCGGGTGGCAGCACGTTGACCGACACCTTCACTTACGCGGTGAACACGTTGACAGGCGGTGTGAAATCTTCCACCCTCAATGTCACGATCAACGGTGCGAGCGATGCGCAAACGACTTTTGGTTACATAGGGGGCGTTCCGTACATTACGCATGTGGAGTTGATTCCCGATTTTGATGGCGATGGCAGACCAGATTTGATTTTTGATGCCCGCTATCAAGCGCCATCGGTTTATGTCTTGTCATCCAGAGATTTCACTTCGGCAGACTTAGGCGGTGGAACACTCGATGGCAAGATCAGCACTGCGTATCTGAATGGACAACAACCGAACTCGTTCATTGTTGATCTGGTGAACAGCACTGACTCGGGAGTTCAAGCAACAGGAGACGTGGACGGTGACGGCTTGTCAGACTTCATCATGACCTATCACAATCCAGGTGGTGCTAACAACGTAGCGCAGTACTTCTTGTCCAGCAAAGACATCGGTGCTGTGCTGAGCAGGCCCGCACACCGCATTTCAGAAAATGCTTTTTCTTCTTTACCTCATTCCTATGCCTTTGGCACGGGAGATAACTGGCATGGCTCACCCTTCTTTACCAACTTGACAAACACCTCACCGGGTAAAGAGGTGGTGCTAGTGAATACGTTTGATGCGTGGTTGGTTTCGCAGTCCAACTTTGAAGCCATGGATCTGGCCGACGGCACCAATGACAATATTGCCAGCGACAGAACCAAATTCAATGCCACAGCACCAGGCGGAATTTCGTATTACTGGCACATTCACAAAGATACGCCCAACGGCGCTGATCGTTCCGTCGGCAACATCAGCGATGGTGGCGACTTAGACGGTGATGGTTTGAGCGAATTGCTCATGTACGACCCTTACTCCACGTATAACGCTGGTGACGCCGCGTTTTACTTGCTCAATACCAAAGACCTGCCCCAACTCGCAGCCCTTAACGGTGGCTCTACAGACACGGTCAATTTGAGCACGACCAATTTGGGAACCAACTCTTACGAGTTCAGAGGAATTACCCTTACTGGTAGTAATAACCGTATCAGCATGTCCAAAGCGGGGGATGTCAACGGCGACGGTAAAGGCGATATTTTGATGACCTCGTCAAATGACAGTAGTTTCTGGCTTGTGTCTAGCAGTGATCTGGAAACTTTGGACAATGCAGACGGCGTGAATGACAACTCGATTCAATTGTCCAATGTCTACAAAGGCCCAACGTCTTACCAATTTAAAACGGCAACAGGTCTGATAGTTGGAGACAGCGTTGGGGACGTCGATGGAGATGGCTTGGGTGATCTTCTATTGATCAACAACACCACCGGCAATTACTACCTCGTTCTGGGTAAGGACTTGGCTGCAATGGATGTCAACCACAACCACCAGATCAACCTTGACACAAGTTGGAATGCGGCAGGCACATCAGGTTACAAAATCACTACGCAAGTGGGTGGCCTCGACGTAACTGGCGTTGCGACTGATTCAGGGTTTAACGTCACCTCTTATGCCGATTTGGATGGAGACGGTAAGTCAGACTTTGTGGTTGCACAGGGCGCTTATCAACTTCGAACCTTTTTGTCGAGCCAACTGGCCTCGCGCGATGCTGCTGATGGCACGGTAGATCGTTCGTTCTTTTATGATTCCGGGGCAGTTGCTGGCGTGCCCTCCGTCAACACCGACATTTTGGGCACCAGTGGCAACGATGTGCTCTCGGGGGGTAGCGACAACAATGTGATCAAAGGCAATGGCGGTGCAGACATTGTCTATGCCGGCGCAGGGGACGACACCATTGTCCTGAACGCCAGCAACATCGCTGCACTGAGTGCCAAAGGCGCCTATGTAGACGGCGGCACCGGCACCGACACCATTGTGTTGGACGGCTCGGGCATCACCTTCGACTTTACCGCGCTGCAAAGCAAGGTGATGGGGATCGAGAAAATCGACCTGACTGGCAGTGGCAACAACACGTTGAAGTTGTCGCTGGCCGATGTGATTGCCGTCTCAGACACCCACAACCTTTATGTAACGGGCAATACGGGCGATAGCGTGCAGGTCAAAGGTACATCTGTTACACCGACTGCAACGACGGTCAGCGGTGTGGCTTATAACGACTACAACCTCGATGGCATACATCACTTGTATGTGCAACAGGCTGTGACTGCTGTGTTTGTGGCCTAAACGCCCTCACGGTTAGCAGCATCACAACCGCCTTGACTTCACCGTCAAGGCGGTTTTTTATATGGCCAGCGCTAAGCCACGCCGAGGTAAATTTGCCGAATGTGATCGTCCTGGCTCAGCTCTGCCACAGGACCGTGGCGCGCCACATGGCCGTGCTCCAGCACATAGGCACGATCGGCAATGCGCAGCGCCGACAGCG